>OLPS01001076.1_pt1 | contig 30875 bp, 22 predicted proteins | sample 1673071 | NCBI WGS metagenome assembly OLPS01 (sample SAMEA3136752, study PRJEB25190) | human gut metagenome | reverse complement strand
ATACTACACGTTTTAATTGTTAATTACGTGTGAAGTAAATCTGTATCATGTCACGGTGAGGGGCGCTCATGTGGGAGGAAACGTTTTGTATAAATTTTTCATCGTTTCAAGAACATGGGCGCCGCGGACACGGCAATCCCCCACTCCATGCCTCCCTTTGGGAAACAGGAATGGGGGATTGGATATCGGGAAGAAGCGGGGTTACTTCACCACTATCTTCTTGCCGCCCTTGATGTAGATGCCCTTGGGCAGGCTGGCGCCGTCGGGCATCCTCACGCCTTGCAGGTTGTAGACAGGCTGGTCTCGCCCATCACCCTCTGCCTCCACGCTCTCTATGCCGCTGGTGCCCGTGAGCATGTAAAGGTCAACGGCAATGAAACCGTCCAGCACGCCAGGTTCCTCGTTGCTGAAGCCCAGGGTCAACGTATATAGGCCTCCTTCCAGGTCGCTGAACTCAAAGGGCACCTCGATGACCTCGCCCGCCTTGATCTCCACAAGATCGAGATCCACGTTAGACGGAGACGGACCGTCAAGGATGATCCTCAGCCTGTCGGCATAGTCTTGCCGCGTTTGGTTGGCGATTGTCATCACGCCCTTGATCTTGTCGTCTGTCACATCATATCCTCCATTTTCGAGAGCCGTGCTGTTCTCCACCACGCAGTCTACCACGGCCAGGCGGTAGGGTATCAGCCTGATAGGGCCATAGGACACCTGGTCCACGCGGGTATCGGAGACGTGATAGCTCACCTCCAGGGTGTACAGGTAGTCGAGGGCGGACTCAAGGTTCCACACGGGCAAGTCCACCTCGGCGGTCTCGCCCGCCTTGATGCTCACGGGCTCAGTGTGAGTGCTCACCTCCTCTTGGTCAGCTCCTCCTTCCTGTTGCCTGTAGAGCGTGATGACGATATCGCCATCATAGTCGCCGGCGCTCTCGTTGGTGACCATCAATGTGCCCGTGAGCTCCTTGCCTATCGCCTCATAGCCCGTGGCCGCGTCGCCAGAGCAGTTCATGTGGCTGAAGTCTATGTCCAGGTGGTAGGTTTCCGTCTCGTCACCAGGAGCGTGGTTGGTCAGCCGCGCCGTGGTGCCGGCTATCTCCATCTCCAGGTAATACTGTTCAGACCTGTCCATGGGCATCCAGGGCATCGTCTCGCCCACTCTGTTCACCAGCTTCACCTGGTAAGTGCCGTCGGCCAGGCCTTGTCCCAGGGGTACGGTCATGCCGTCTTGGCCGAAGCCCATGTTGGGCTCGAATGTCTGGGTGACAAGAGGCGTGGAAAGCACCAGCCTGTCGTCGGCATCATAATAGCCTATGCCCACCTGCATGGTCAAAGGCTCGGTGGTGAGGTTGAGGAAACTCACGTCCACAGGTACCATAAAAGGGTCTGAGGAGCTTGCCCTGGTCACCTCAGCCTTGTTGGCGGCCAGGTAGGTGACGGTCAACTGGTTTGCCGCGCACGCGGTCGCTCCCCATGCCACGAAGGCCACAAGAAGCGTACAAAAATGGAGTAAAGTCTTTCTCATAGTCAATAATATTAGTGAATAATAGTTAATGATATTGGCAAACGTTTTCGCGTGGATACGCCCGTTTCTCTCGGCTTTTGCAAAGATAAAGGCTTTTACCCCCCCAACTATTTTGGAATTATTTACGATGTTTTAACACAAATTCGGCGGGCCTTGCCTGTTCCATGACACGGCAATCCCCCACTCCATGCCTCCCTTTGGGAAACAGGAATGGGGGATTGGATATCGGGAAGAAGCGGGGTTACTTCACCACTATCTTCTTGCCGCCCTTGATGTAGATGCCCTTGGGCAGGCTGGCGCCGTCGGGCATCCTCATGCCTCGCAGGTTGTAAACGGGCTGGTCTTTCCGCTCGCCATCTGCCTCGACGCCCTCGATGCCGGTGGAGGGGTCTATGAGCTTATAATAACTGGAAATTGTTCTTTCGCTCAGTTGACCTTCCGTATTATAGTATACTATCAGCGCATAGCTTTTTGAATAATCCAGGTTGGCGAACTCGAAAGGCACATCGGCTGTCTCTCCCGCTTTCACCTCAGCGGGAATATAGCTATAGCTTTCCGGGTACATGTAGCCATCGTTGCCATCATAGTAAAGCAAGCAAGTGATATCGTCTACATAATCATACTCGCCGAGATTCGTGACTTTCATCACGCCCTTTATGGCGTTGCCATTCACCTCATAACCCACAATCTCGTTACCCGTGCAGTTATCTATCTCAAAGGAGACGCTGAGATCGTATGCTTTCGCCTCACCAATGGTGACCTGCTGGGACGTGATGATCTCAGTACCGTCTGCCGTGGCCAGCCCCACCACGAAGGAGCCTTCTCTCGTGGGAGTCCAGCTGAATACATAATCATCGGTAGCTCCTGGGTCGAGGTTCAAGCCTATCTGGGATATTATTTCATTGTTTACGAAGAATATCACCCCTTGAGTATAGGTATCACCCGTATTGGTAATGTTGTAGGTAAAGGTCTGCTTGGAGCCAACAGACATGTTGCCTTGCACATCCACGTCATTCACGACAAAATCCTCTTGTGGAGTGTGATTGATGACAGTGGCGGTATTGCCATTCACCCGCAACTCCAAGTAATACTTGTCCGCGTTTTTCATCAGCGTCCACGCGTCGGCGCCGTTCACCTTGTGAACAAACTTCACATAGTAGGTACCGTCCGTAATGCGAGTCCCCACTGTCAAGGGATCTTCAAAAGAGAAACCATATCCTGGTCCTAACTCGGTCACCGCCAACGTGCTGGGTTCTCCTACCATTTCGTCTGACTCATCGTAACAAGCCAGTCCCACCTCTACGTTAAACGTCTGGCTGGTCATGTTCCAGCAAGTTGCGTTCACAGGCACCGCAAACCCCGCGAAAGAGGAATTTCTCGTAACCGTCTCCTCCGTGGAAGCAAAAGAGGCAAGCGTCATCTGCGCCACTTCCTGAGAAGTGCCACCCTGGTTGGGTTGTATGCCGACAATGGCTCCCTGGTCCAGGTTGTATCCCCCGGAACCATTGTTGCCACCCGTTCCATGGTCACTGGGGTTGAGCAACGTAAGGCGGAAGAAGCCATCGCTCATGCCGCCCCATCCCCAGTTGATGTGGAAGAGACCTTCTCCATCGTAGCCGTCGCACACGAAAGCGTGACCCACGACATTCGTGCCGCTGACCGATGTACCCGACAAATAGACAGGGCGCTTGGCAACCAATTCATCGTATATCATCTTCTCCCAATCAGCGTTGGCATATTCATCTCTATACACTCTGTGAGCGGCGTCATCATAGTCAAAATACTCCTTCAACGCGGTGGGCACCAACTCGGAAACCGCGCCAGAGGCATAACTGGAATAGTCCATCTGCACAGACTTGCCACAAAGCAACATCAACTGGGCCACGGCCAGCGCCGAAGGGTCGTCCACAGCCTCGCTGCCCGTATAGGAAAGCTGCATGGCATCCCAATTGAGCGTGACAGGGTCCGCGCCAGGAATCACATCCCCAGAAGACAATTGATAGGCCGGAATGGCCTTCGTTTGCTCCACGGGATACTTGTGGTAATAGATGATTTGTGCCATGGCCGTGGCCACGCATCCCGTTACGGACTGCTCCTCCTCGCCCGATATCGTGGGACACATATAATTATAGGGGGCTCCCTGGTTCCATTTGGTCTGCACCAAAGGCTCTATGGCAGCGTAACTTGTGGAGGCAGCCACCGCCAACGACGGATTTTGCTGTATCATCTCAATCTGCTGGGCATAGCTCTCCAGCATGGCCTTGGCGGCGGGAGCCATCTCCCGCTCGGAGAAGTCACCGCGGTCGGCATAGGCCAAGATGGGACTCACGGCATCATCGCCGGCCACGATGACAAAACCCTTGTCGTTTCCCACGTTGAACACATAATACAGCGAACGCGCCTCGGCGGCCTTGCCAGGCTGGGCGTATGCCATGTCGAGGGACTGCCTCACAGGGATGCCCTTGGAGCTCAAGAACGCATTGGCCTGCTTAAGAGCCTCGTTTCTGTCAATAGGTTCTCCCCATGCCACGAGGGTCATGAGAAACAAGGAAAATAGGAGTAAAGTTTTTCTCATAGTCAATACAGGTTAATAACTACATTACATTCGATCCGAATTTAAATATTTTTACAAAGGTAAGTATTTATTTCACCCCCACATAAAACTTTTATCACTTTTACGGATTTTTAACCCTTTGCCATGCAAGATAGTAGTTGAACGGCAGAAAACAAGAAAAGCGCGGCGACCTTTCTCACTGTCGCCACGCTTCTTTTGACATGGAATCAATCCTGGGCGGGGATGACCCCGCTATACCGGATTATCAGATTACAACTTGTTGCCTTCCTTGGGGAACACCACCGTGGGCTGGAATGTCTTGGCCTCCTCGAAGTCCATCAAGGCATAGCTGATGATGATGACTGTGTCTCCCACCACCACCTTGCGGGCGGCGGCTCCATTGAGGCACACGCATCCGCTGCCCCGCTTGCCCTTGATGATATAGGTCTCGAAACGCTCGCCGTTGTTGTTGTTGACGATTTGCACTTTCTCCCCCGCTATCATGTTGGCCGCGTCGAGCAAGTCCTCGTCTATCGTGATGCTGCCCATGTAGTTGAGATTGGCCTCGGTGACGGTGGCGCAATGCAGCTTGCTCTTCAACACCTCTATCATCATGCCTTGGCCTCCTTATATTTAATATGGTCTATCAGGCGGATGGGCGTCTTGCCGCAATAGACGGTCACGCAACCCACCACGTAGTCGCTATCTTGCCAGTTGGCGACAGGCAACAGCGTATTGCCGTCCACTATCTCGAAATACTCCACTTCAAGCCCCTGCACGGCGTTGATGGCGTTCACCACCCAGTCATGCAGCTCTGCGACGGTCATATCCCCCGCCTTCTCCACGCTGGCTTTCAACACCTTGTATATCTGGGGAGCAATGGCCCGCTCGTCGGGAGCCAGCAAAGTGTTGCGGCTGCTCATAGCCAGCCCGTCGGCCTCCCTCACTATGGCACACTCCACTATCTTGATGTCCATGGCGATATACTTCACCAACCGCTTCACCACAGCTATCTGCTGCCAGTCTTTCTCTCCGAAGTAAGCCCGCTGGGGCTTCACGATGTAAAACAGGCGGCTCACCACCTGGCAAACGCCATTGAAGTGGCCGGGACGCTTGGCTCCTTCCATCACCGTGGTGACAGGCGGGAACTCGAAATGCCGCTCATCTGGCGTGGGATACATTTCCTCCACGCTGGGAGCGAACACCACATCCGCCCCGCAACGCTCCAACAGCTGACAGTCAGCGTCTAGCGTACGGGGGTAACGCTCCAAGTCCGCGGGGTCGTTAAACTGAGTGGGATTGAGAAACACCGATACCACGGTGAAGCCGTTTTCCTTGACGCTGCGCTCCACCAACGACGCATGTCCACGGTGAAGGGCGCCCATCGTGGGAACGAGACCTACTTGCTTTCCCTGCTTGCGAGCCTGGAACAACACGTTTTGCAATTCTACGTTCTTGCTGATGACTAACATAACCTATCGAAATATAGTTTGTAAATCGGGCTGCAAAATAACCACTTTTTTCTTAAATAAGGAAGAATAATTATAAAAATATGCCAATTCGAGTGCCCTTTTAACCCGTTTTTCAAGAAAAGGCGCGGCTGTGTGAAGTTTTTTTAGTACCTTTGCATCTACTTTTTACAAGAAGCACAGAACTACAATGGCTAAGAAGATTTTATTCATCAACCAGGAAATCACCCCCTACGTTCCAGAGAACGCCGTCTCGAACACGGGACAACTCCTGCCCCAAAAAGCGCAGGAAGCAGGGTGCGAAATACGCACCTTCACCCCGAAATGGGGAACCATCAACGAGCGCAAGGGGCAGTTGCACGAGGTGATTCGCCTATCGGGCATGAACCTGGTCATTGATGAGATAGACCACTCACTGATTATCAAGGTGGCCTCGATACCCGTCACCAGGCTGCAAGTCTACTTCATCGACAACGACGACTACTTCAACTCTCGCAAGATGGCCGCGGACGAGCAGGGAAAGGAATATGACGACAATGGGGAGAGGGCCATCTTCTACGCCCGCGGCGTGCTAGAGACAGTGAAGAAGTTGCGCTGGACGCCCGATATCATCGTATGCCAAGGATGGATCAGCGCCGTTGTGCCTCTCTTCGTAAAGACCGCCTACAAGGAAGAACCTTCATTCAGCGAGTCGAAGGTGATAACCACCCTCTACGGCAACCAACTGAAGGGAAGCCTGGGCGACAACTTCAAGCAATGCCTGCCCTATAGGGACGCGACGGCGGAACTGCTGGCCGGATACGCCGACCAGTTTGACTTCGCCGAGCTGAACAAACTAGCCATAGACTACAGCGATGGCATCATCGCGGGAGATGGCGACGTAAGTCCCGAAACGCTGGACTACGCGAAAAGCAAGGGAGTGCCAACACTGGACTACCCTGGTAAAGATAACGTCGAGGCCTGCCTGGAGTTCATCCAGCGAACCTGCGGCGAAAAGGAATAACATATCCATAACCAGTTCACAACATGAATTTGAAGAATGTGGCCGTGATAGCCATGGCAGCCATGGCATTTACGGCATGTGACACCACCACAGGCGACGTGGGATTCTCGCTCACGGATGAAGCCGACAGGCTGGTCATCTCTGATGCCGTTTATGACGTAACTTCTCGATCTGTCGTCTCAGGTGCCGTAACCACCCGAAACAACGAATGTATCGTGGGAAAGGTGAAAGACCCAGAGACCAATACCTACGTGAAAGGTGACATGATGGCGCAGTTCGTGCCGCTGAGAGACTACTCCCTGCCCGAGCTGGACAACATCACCAGCCTGGACGACGAGGACAAGGTGATAGCGGACTCCTGCTACATAGGCCTTTTCTACACCACCACCTACGGAGACTCCTTGTCCCCCATGAAGGTGACCGCCTATGAGCTGACCCGCCCACTGGAGGAAGGAGTCACCTATAAATCCGATTTTGACGTGTTCGAGAATGGTTACGCCAGCCGGGACAACTACCACGTCAGCCGCTCCTACACGCTTGACCATCCCAACGACATGATACAGATACCCCTGAACAAGCCTTACACCAAGGACGGGGTGACCTACAATAACTACGGCACATACTTGATGCGCCAATATTACGAGCACAGGGAGAATTTCGAGACCTTCTACCAATTCCTGCATAACGTCTGCCCAGGCTTCTACGTGGAGAACACCAGCGGACTGAGCAACATGGCCAACGTATTCGTGAGCGAGCTGTATATCTACTTCCGCTACAGAGGCATAGAGAAAGACCAATATGGCAGGGACAGCGTGGCCCATTACGTAGGCTACTCCCGTATAGACGGCACCGAGGAAGTGCTGCAAATCAACAAGGTGACCAACGACAAGAAGCAAATGGAGCAGCTGGCGGCAGACGAGTCTTGCACTTACGTAAAGACACCCGCGGGCATCTTCACCGAGCTGACGCTGCCCGTGGACGATATCATGAACGGACATGAGAAAGACTCGCTCAACACGGCCAAGATGGTATTGCAGTGCTACAACAACGAGAAGGACGACTATAGCTTCGACGTGCCGACCACCCTGCTCATCTTGCAGAAAGACAGCCTTGAGAAATTCTTCGACGAGAACCAGTTGGTAAACTACCAACGCTCGTTCCTGGCCTATTACAACAAGAACACCGCAGGAAGCGGCGACTACAACGCCTACACCTTCAACAACATAGGCGGACTGATAACAGAGATGTACAAGAACAAGGGCAAGAGCGCGGACTGGAACAAGGCCGTCGTAGTGCCCGTGAAACTATATACCTCGACCTCTGGCTACGGAAGCGGCACCGTCATTTCCAAGCTCACCCATGACATGTCGCTCACCTCGGCCAAGCTGGTAAGAGGAACAGAAGCCAACCCCATCAAGCTGATCGTGGTATACAGCCGCTTTGAGCAATAGCCACCAATCCAAGCGGACATGGCAGACAACTATCTGGAGCGAAGACGCGAGCAATACGAGAAAAGGAAGCAAGAGTGGCTTCGCAAGAAAAGACATTTACCCAAGACCAACGCCTCGCCCTCGGTAAGAAAACCCGAGGACGAGGCATTATGATTTCCAAAACAAGTTATTTCCCCGATGAAAACAACTTGTTTTGCTAAGCAATTCAACTTGTTTTGGTGACCAATTCAACTTGTTTTGCTTATCAAAATAAGTTGAATTGATTATGCCCATCCACTCCCACTCCCCCGCAACCGCATTTCTCGCCACCCATCACATATCGCTCCCAAAAGTCAGTACTACTGTTCTGGGATTTTAGTACTACTGCTTTTCGTTTTCAGTACTACTGATATTGAATTTCAGTACTACTGCGTTTTTTCACCGACAATTGATTTGACGGAAAGCGGTAGAAACACATTCTTGCGTCTCAACAAACCGCCAGGCCTTCGCAAGCGGCAATTTTATTCGGCAATCTTGCTCGGGGAGACGCGGCACGCCGAGTCTCCACAACCAGAAGCGCATGATGTTGCCGTCTTGCGACGATACTCCAGCCGTCATGGGCAAAAAGAAATAGACCTTGAGAAAACGCCCCGCGCACCCACGCAAAACAAAAGGGAAGCCCCCTGGATGGAGGCTTCCCCTTGATATAAATCCTCGTCTGCCGTTTACTTGGCGGGGTAAACATACTTATCTCCCGTCTGGCGAATGATTTCGCGGGCGAACTTCTCCGTGTAACCAGGACGCTCAGGAGTCTCTCCCAATCCCTCGGCGTTGCGGATGAATTTACCGTTAGCTTCTGGTTTCACCACCATGTCATTGTATTTCACTATCAGGTGGATGGCCAAATCTTTCCAGCAAGCCAGCATGTCTTGAGCTTGCTCCACGCTATAGTCGTTGAGATATTCCACGGCCTGCTCGGGAGCTTGCCCGTAAAGGCGCATAGCTTCTTTCTCCACTTCTGCCTGGCGGGCGAAATAACCACGTTCCAAACTGTCTCTGACTACTCGCAAAGAGGGGAAGAGTTGGTTGTAACGTGGATAGACCATATTGCTTACCCAGTTGCAAACCCAGAAAGCGTTCTTGTCACTAAAGGTCAGATCATCGGCACCAGGCGTATTATAACACTCCGGACGGCGGGTCATACCGCAATAAACCGGCGTGTAGGCCACCATATTGGCATCATCGTTTCCAAACCATAATACACCGCCTATCTCACGGGGAAGCCAAGCGCGCATCTGGCTGACAAAAGTGAAAGCGGTCTGCTGCGTACTGGTGGGACGCTCGTTGAAATACTCCTTTCCGTCAATAGTGAACGTCAAGGGCGTAGGACGATAAGGCATCTCCCAAATACCACCTCCAATGTTCTCGCCATCGGCCACGGAAAGCGGAGTTCCTTCATAATGGTCACGCATGCAGGCCTCCAAGTCTTGCACGCTCACCTTGCGATTGGGGACAATCCAAAGCGGCATGTCTTCTGCGTTGGGGTCTTTGCCCAGCGCCCAGGGAAGCCAAGGGCTCATATCCTTGAAATGATTGAAGAAGGACCAAACACGAGCTTCACAAAACCTGCGGCCCTCGAAATCGGGGAAAGCATAAGCCAACTTCCAGGAAAAGTCCTCATCCTTGCCGGAGAACCATCCTTGCTTGCGGGCGAACTTCACCACGTCCTTGGAATACATCACGTTCTTCTTGTCCTTCATGTCAAACTTACCAATACGGCTCTGGTTCGCATGGGCGCAAATAGCGTCATCGGGCACTCGCAAAGCTACCCACACTACTTTCTTGCTACCGGCGCCCTGCCCCATCATCTCCATAATCCAAGCCTCGTTGGGGTCGCAGATGGAAAATGTCTCGCCGCTGGAGCAATAACCATAGGTCTCCACCAAGTCTGTCATCACCTTGATGGCCTCTCGCGCGGTCTTGGAACGCTGCAAGGCGATATAAATGAGGCTGCCGTAGTCTATCAGTCCCGTGGAGTCCACCATCTCTGGCCTGCCGCCATAGGTGGTCTCGCCAATGGTGACCTGGTATTCATTGATATTGCCTATCACGTTGTAGGTCTCCTCCGCCTCGGGAATCTCGCCCAAGTACTTATTGGTGTCCCACTCCCTTATGGCGCGCATGGTTCCCTTGGGATGCTTGCCCGCGGGATAATGGCTGAGGTCACCGAACATGCCATAGTTGTCCGCGTTGTAGGTACACATGACCGACCCATCCACCGAGGCCTTTTTGCCCACGATGAAATTGGTGCAAGCCCTCGAGCTTCCCGCATAGAGAAACAGGGAGAGCGCGGTAATCAAGAAATAAGTCTTACTCATATCTATATGCTTTTGATTAATATATAAATGTAGTGGTATACACTCTCTGGTTGCGACGATTGTCCGTGGCGATGAATTTCAATTGATGCGTCTTGCCCGTCTTGCGAACTGGCGCCTCACGCAAGTCACATCTCACCCATGCGCTTTTGGGCACTTCCTCAAACACCACGAAACGGCCGTCTATATATCCCTCATAGCTAGACAAGCCAGACTCCTTGTCGCTGACACTGATGGTGACACGCTGACTGGAAGTCCATGCGCCTTGACCCACAGGGCCAACGGATGGGGCTTTATCGTCATAAGCCAACTCATAAGTTGCTCCAAGGTCGAAAGCGGAACCTGTCACCCAACCGTTACGATAATTCCCGCCCATATAGCGAGGCGTGCCCCATGTGCTCACGACATAGAGCTTGCTGCTGTCTTCCACCGCTCGCATAAGGCGCAAAGACACTCTGGCTCGCTTGAGGAGCGGATAAGAGACATGGGTAAACCGATAAGCGTAGGAAAACTCACCACGGCGCACCTTGACTTGCGGACGCAACTCCACCATCTCCGCCAAGGTTCCCCTGCCCAATGAGAGTTGGGCGCCAGGAACTTGGAACACACTAGGCCTATCCCATCTCACCACATTGAACGGCTTGACTGGCCGTTTGCGTGGAATGGCGGCTTTCTTTCCCTCCACGGAAAACTCATAGGTAGAGACATTGCCATGGATATCACTCAATACATACTTGAGATGATAAACCCGCTCCTCGTTGAAATCCACCACTCCCCTTAAGGCATTGGTCTTAAAGACGGGAAGCGTAAGGCCGGGCAAAACCCATGAACGCATATACCACACATTGGAGCGCAGGTAATGCTGATAGTCTCCCCAATAATTTACTTGCAAGTCAGTGCCTGCGGGTATCGTGGAAAGATCACTTTGGAAGACCAGCTGGTTGTCCACGAAAAGTTGGGTGAGACGCACACCATAATTATTATAGGTAGCCTCGCTGTAGTCGTTGGCCCAAATGCCAAAGCCCACTTTTCCCCAAGCGGTAAAACGAGAGGAGAGATGATGGGACGGGAAACCAAACACTTGCTTGCTGGCGGTGCCGTTGAAAACACCTTCCCCCTCCATTGGTGTGGCCATGAAGCCATGAGCCTGCGGAGGCGCGGTGTCTTTCACCAACCCTGGAATATACTGCAAGGCATCGTGCTTGGCCCAAGTACGATTGTCCAACAGCTCCAGATGCAGGTGTGGAGCTTGCGAGGCGCCTGTATTCCCACTTTGGGCGATGATGTCACCCTGGGCAACAGGCACCTCGTAAGGTTTGAAACGAAAACATCCCTTAGACTGCCTGGACAGGTATTGGTGGCGACGCAATGCCGCCTTAATGCGGGGAGAGAACGCCTTCAAGTGACAATACACGCTTGTGTAGCCCTGAGGATGGCGCACGTAGACCGCATTGCCAAAGCCGTACATTCCAACGGTGACTTGGGAAACATAACCATCACCGATGGAAAGCATGGCCTTTCCCTCTACCTGGCCCGTCTTTACGTCAATGCCACCATGGAAATGGTTGGGTCTAGGCTCTCCAAAGTTACCCGCCAAGGTAACCTCATAGTGTACGGGACTGGAGAAAGTCACTTGCGCCGCCAATGCCAAAGAGGCGAAAAGCGCGCTCAGCATGCCTTGAAGCTCATGTCAAGTCCCTTCACGCTGTGGGTCAAAGCACCCACGGACACAAAGTCGACACCCTGCTCGGCATAATCACGGATAGTGTCAAACGTGATACCGCCTGATGATTCCACCTCGTAGCGATGGGCAATAAGGTCTACGGCTTTCTTCGTGTCTGCCACGGTGAAATTATCGAGCATGATACGATCTATTCCCCCATGGTCAAGCACCTGTCGCAGCTCATCGAAATCACGCACTTCTATCTCTATCTTCAAGTCAAGCCCTTTCTCCTTGAGGTAAGCGTGGCAACGATCAATAGCGTTCTCGATACCTCCAGCGAAGTCTATGTGGTTGTCCTTGAGTAATATCATGTCAAACAGACCTATACGATGGTTCATTCCCCCACCAATCTTCACGGCCTGCTTCTCCAACATGCGCATACCAGGAGTGGTTTTGCGGGTGTCCAGCACGTGGGCGCCAGTCCCTTCCAGACGCTTCACGTAACGCTGGGTCATTGTGGCGATACCGCTCATGCGCTGCATAATGTTAAGCATGAGACGCTCGGTCTGCAGCAAGGAGCGCACCTTGCCCGTCACAATCATGGCAACATCACCCTTCTTCACGTGCGTACCATCTTCCATCAACACTTCAACCCGCATGGTGGGGTCAAAACGGGCGAATACACGCTTGGCTACTTCCACGCCTGCCAAGATGCCTTCTTCCTTGATGAGCAACTGGCTCTTGCCCATGGCGTCTTCAGGAATACAGCACAAAGTAGTATGGTCTCCATCGCCGATATCCTCGGCGAATGACAAGTCTATCAACTTGTCTTCCAATTGGTCTACAGTCAACATTTTCTCTTGTCGTATTAGGTTTAACTTGCAGTGTGTTATCTCGTAGAGCTCAACCTACGTCCCAGATGATAGGCCCGCAGGATGCCCTCTTCATCTCTCTTTATATCAATGCGCCCACCCAGCCATTCTGTCATGGGCAGCTCATCGCGGAACTCATAGTAGTTCACCACCTTGTCGGCGAATATTTCCACTACCGCTCTCACCAGCGTCATCTTGTCTTCCACCACTATCTCGTGTGCACCACACCTACGCACCTCTTCCATTTTCAGCCTATCTATCCGTGTTCACTTGCTTTATCGGCCCTGCAGGAGTTATCCGTTTTGGGGCTGGGGCTTTCACTCCCTTGTTCACGGGAGGCATCGCATTCTTCTTCACGGGGCCTCTCAAAGGTCCGTTCTCCACGGGCAAAGGCTGACTCGGGCGCATAGGAGATGGCGAAGAGACATTGCTGGCTGGTTTTCCCAAACTGTCCAGGCCAAGGGGCCGAGCCTTGTTGAAAGAAGGCCTTCTCACAGGTTGCCTGTCCCTGACGTGCATTTTGATAAGACGGATGTTCTGGATAATCATCAATTTAAACGTGGTCTTAGAGCCCGATGGATCTCCAGGATTATTGAACATCATGTATCCGCTCACTTTCTTGATGCCCAGGCTATCCCTATCCTCCACCATCAAGCTATAGTGTTGCGAATTCTGTGGACGAACCATTTGGGAGGTCACGCTATCGTTGGCGAATTGTATCGCCAACAGGGCGATGCCATTGCGCATACCATCCTGGATGAGAAACTTCGTATCAAACTCCAGCAAGAAACGGTCTCCCTTATGGAAGCTGGTGTCGGCCGCCATGGAGAAAGAGTAATAATTAAAGGGATCTATCGCGGGAAGCACCATAGCACGTGCACCATTCCAGATATTGGCGGTATCGCCTTTCGCAGACTGCTCACCAAACTTCTCTAATTCAGTAACCGTGGCACCGAGGGAAACCGCTTCCTTGTTCAAGCGATCATAAAGATTCTCATACACCTTCTGCAGCAGTTCCGTATGCCGCGTATAATACACCATGGAGGAGTCAAACTGCGCTTGCGTCACCTCATGCTTGCGCAATACCGCCAACCGGTAGGCATACATGTCCGAGGAGGAAAGCCGTTCTGTCTCGGCGGCCGCTTGCGTAAGATGATAATCATAAAGTATCTCCTCCATCTTTCCTTCTGACAAGACATCAGAAGGCAAAGACGGTTTGCATGACTGAAAGAGCGGCGCGATCGCAAACGCCATCATGAACAGGAGGGTAAAACGTAAAGAAGAGAAACGTTTCCGCATGTTTGCTCGTTATTTTTTCTTGTTTCCCTTTCCTATGTTCAAATCTTCTGTCAGGGAAAGCTCAAACTCCTTGCGCATCAACACCAATATGCTCAGCGTACCAGTGCAGACGCAGACATCAGCGAAATTGAATACCGGGGAGAAGAAAGTGAACTCATTCCCGCCAATGAAAGGCAACCAGCTGGGCCACGTCGTCGTGAAGAACGGGAAATAAAACATATCTACCACCTTGCCCATCAACACCGATTCGTAACCCGTGCCGAAGGGAACGAAATAGGCAGTGTAATAAGGCGAAGACGCACTGAATATCAACCCGTAGAAAGTTGAGTCTATCATGTTACCAATAGCACCCACAATGATAAGCGACACCAGCAAGATATATGCTGGACGACGCTGATTGCGCAACAATATCCGGATGTATATCAGCAGGAATACGATAGCCACCAAACGGCAAACGCTGAGCGTAAGCTTGTTGAAAAAGCTTATGCCCCAAGCCATACCGTTGTTCTCGATAAACTCTATAAAAAACCAATCCGTCACACGCACTGACTCGCCGAGGCAAAAATGCGTCTTGACATATATCTTGATGACTTGATCTATCACCAACAGCAAGAGCATAAATGCCGCGACGAGCCAACCGTTGAGATGCCTGGATGCTTTCATCACGGAGTTACTTGTTCTTTCTGGCGTTCTTGGAAGCAACGCTCAACGTAGCATGGGGAACGGCGCGGAGACGCTCCTTGGGTATCAACTCTCCCGTCATGCGATCCACCCCGTAGGTTTTGTTGGCGATGCGCACCAAAGCTGCCTCCAAGCCCTTGATGAACTTCTGCTGGCGTTGTGCCATCTGTATGATTTCCTCTTTGCTCTGAGCCTCGCTGCCCTCTTCGAGTGCCTTATAAGTGGGCGATGTGTCTATCACGTCATTGCTATTGGCATTGGTCAATTGTGCCATCATTTCCTTATAATCCCGGCGAGCCAAAGCAAGCTTCTCATTGATGATGTCGCGGAATTCATTCAGCTCCTCATCAGAATAACGTCTTTCTCCTGTTGCCATAGTCAATAAATTATAGGGTTAAACAATTAATTCTTCTCCACAAGAATACGCAACTTAAAGCCATCGAAGTCGGCCTCCGTTCCTTCATTGTCCGACAAGACAATCTCGTCAGCCAGCACTTGCGACTGTATGTAATCCTTGAACGCTGCCACGGCTGCGTCAGCCTGCTCGTTGGGAGATATCGTCACCTTAACGCGGTCGGTTATCTCCAGTCCTATATCCTTCCTTATGTTTTGGATGCGGTTAATCAACTCACGGGCCATGCCTTCATTGAGCAACTCATCGGTAAGCTCCACCTCCAAGGCCACTGTCAGGTTGCCCTCGTTGGAGACCAGCCAGCCTGGCATGTCTTCGCTAATCACCTCGACATCGGCCAAGTCCACGATGACTTCCTGGCCTTCTATAAGTAAACTGATGCTGCCGTCTCTTTCCAGCTGGGCAATATTGGTCTGGTCCAAGGTTTCCATTTGGGCCGCGATTCCCTTCATGAGCTTGCCAAACTTCTTTCCCATCACACGGAAGTTACACTTCACCTTCTTCACCAATATACCCTCGCTCTCAACGAACTGCAATTCTTTGACGTTAACTTCGTTCTTAATCAAGTCCGCCACCGCTGCTATACGAGTCTTTTGCACCTCGTCTACCGCAGGTATCATAATCTGCTGCAGTGGCTGACGCACCTTAATATTCACCTTGCGACGAAGCGCCAACACCATCGAGGTCACCTTTTGGGCAATGGCCATGCGTTCTTCCTCTTCGCTGTCGATAATTTTTTCGTCCACAACAGGGAAGTTCTCCAAATGCACGCTCCGCTTTCCGCCCAAATCTTGATAAAGCTCATCCGCATAGAAAGGAGCGAAAGGAGCCAATAGTTTGCTGACTGTCAAGAGGCAAGCGTAAAGCGTCTGGTAAGCACTCAGCTTGTCTTCGCTCATTTCCTTACCCCAGAAGCGTTTACGATTAAGTCGCACATACCAGTTGCTGAGGTCATCGTTGACAAAGCTCTCTATCAACCTGCCCGCACGGGTGGGGTCATAATTCTCCAACTCCTGGGTAACTTCCTTGACCAGGGTATTCAGGCAAGAGAGTATCCAACGATCTATCTCCGGACGATGTTCCATGGGCACCTGTTCCGCCATTGGGTCGAAGTCGTCGACATTAGCGTACAAGGCAAAGAAGGAATAAGTATTATATAATGTGCCAAAGAACTTGCGGCGCACCTCGTCCACCCCATTGGGATCAAATTTCAGGTTATCCCAAGGCTCACTATTGGTCAACATGTAGAAACGCACAGCGTCTGATCCATACTTTCCTATCATCTCAAATGGATCCACGACATTGCCCACATGCTTACTCATCTTGTTTCCCTTCGCGTCAAGCACCAAGCCTGAAGATATCACGTTCTTGAACGACACGGAATCGAACACCATCGTGGCAATAGCGTGCAGCGTGAAAAACCATCCACGAGTTTGGTCAACTCCCTCATTGATAAAATCAGCGGGGAAGAATTTTGGAGGAATCGGTGTTCCTTCATAACGACAAGCTATCATTGCCTCACGGTCAGCCTCGGTGCCGCTTGCCATTTCTCCCTCAAAGGGATAATGCAACTGCGCATAAGGCATGGAACCTGAATCAAACCATACGTCTATCAAATCGGCTTCACGATACATGGGTTTGTTTGCCTCACTTACCAAGACAATCTGATCCATATAAGGACGATGCAAGTCTATCTTGTCATAATTGGACTGACTGTAATCTCCTGGCACAAAGCCTTTATCCTTCAAAGGATTGCTCTGCATAAAACCAGCGGAAACAGACTTCTCTATCTCATCATAGAATTCTCTCAGACTACCGATACACTTCGTATTACGGTCTTCGTCACGCCAAATAGGAAGAGGAGTTCCCCAAAAACGAGAACGAGAGAGATTCCAATCATTCAGGTTCTCCAGCCAGTTGCCAAAGCGGCCTGTTCCCGTAGACTCTGGATGCCAATTGATAGTATTATTTAGTTCTACCATCCGCTCTTTTTTGTCAGTGTCCTTAATGAACCAACTGTCCAGGGGATAATACAACACTGGCTTATCCGTGCGCCAACAATGGGGATAATTGTGCACATGTTTCTCTATCCGATAAGCGGAACCTTCCTGCTTCATCTCCATGGCAATGACAATATTTAGGTCTTCCGCCTTCTCGCTCGCTTTCTTGTCCCATACACCACCAGGATTGAACTTGGGATCATAAGAGTTTTTCACGTAGTCCCCCGCATGATGGTCATACTTTTCCACAGACACGCACGCATTCACAAAATTGGCATCCAACTCTTCAATCAAGAAATACTTACCTTGCAAATCCACCATTGGGCGGGTCTCGCATTTCTTATCTACCAAATAAAGGGCTGGAATGTTTGCGTCCTTCGCTACTTTAGCGTCATCTGCACCGAAAGTCGGGGCGATATGCACAATACCTGTACCATCTTCTGTAGTGACATAATCACCCGCTATCACACGGAAGGCTTGATCCTCCATTTCCACAAAGGTGTCCTTCGCATTCTCTGAAGTGAAAACCTTCTCGGGATGCGCCTCGGCGTATTCTTTCACGAAAGCGGGAGAAAGCGCGTCAACCTTTTCGCAAGGCTTAACCCAAGGCATCAACTGGGCATAATGGAGACCAACCAAGTCCGTTCCCTTGTATTTGCCGATGACTTTATAAGGTATTTCTTTTTTCGCCTTGTCATAAGGTGGCAGTTCTCCCTCTATCACCTCAGCTTCCGGCTTCAAATATGCTTTCACCAAATCTTCAGCCATGACAAACGTCATAGGCTCTCCCGTGTAAGGATTATAAGACTGGATGGCCACATAATCAAATTTCGGACCCACACACAAAGCCGTGTTAGAGGGTAACGTCCATGGCGTAGTGGTCCAAGCCAAGAAATAGGGCTTGCCCCATTTTGTCCACTCTTCTTTGGGATCCTTAATCAAGAATTGCGCGGTTACCGTGGTATCTTTCACGTCACGGTAACAACCCGGCTGATTCAACTCATGCGAACTCAAGCCCGTGCCTGCCGCTGGAGAATAAGGTTGAATGGTATATCCTTTATACAACAAGCCCTTGTCATAGAGCTGCCTCAGGAGCCACCACAATGTCTCAATATACTTATTGTCATAAGTGACATAAGGATGGTCCAAATCCACAAAATAACCCATCTTTTCCGTCAACTCACGCCACTCAGCGGTGAACTTCATCACGTTTTCACGGCATTTATGATTATAATCCTCTGTGGATATGTATTTCTCGGAGTCGTGGTTATCTATATCTTTCTTGGTGATTCCCAATTCTTTCTCCACGCCAAGCTCAACGGGAAGTCCATGGGTATCCCATCCAGCCTTACGGGGCACTTGATAACCCCGCATGGTTTTATATCTATTAAATGTATCCTTAATACTGCGCGCCAGCACATGGTGAATACCAGGATGACCATTTGCCGATGGAGGGCCTTCGAAAAATATAAATTGTGGACATCCTTCTCTTGTGGCAATAGTCTGGTGGAAGACATCATTCTTCTCCCATTCCGCTAATATCTTTTCGTTAGTCCTTGTCAAGTCAAGGCCTTTATATTCGGCAAATCTCTTGGCCATATTCGTACTCTTTTTTTCGTATAACTTTTTTATAGAGCGCAAAGGTAGCAAAAAATTATCTTACACACAAATCTATCACATATTTTCTGCGTCTTGCATCCACATCGCCGCCATAGCGTCAGAGGGCATGCGCCAATCTCCGCGAGGACTCAAACTTACGCTGCCCACCTTGGGGCCATCGGGCAAGCAAGAACGCTTGAATTGTTGGCTAAAGAAACGACGCACGAACACACGCAACCATTTCTTAATGGTCTCCTCGTCATAAGTTTCTGGATCATTAGGGCCTAACTTCACACGTTTGGACTCATTCTCGATAAACGCGTTTTTTGCCAACATGAATATCTTTTTGGGACTGAAACCAAACCGCAAGAAATAATACAAGAAGAAATCATGCAACTCATATGGCCCCACCAAATCTTCAGTCTTTTGCTGGATGTTTCCCATTTCGTCCGCCGGTATCAGCTCGGGGCTAATCGGCGTGTCAATAATGTCTTGAAGCGTCTGTGCGCTTCGGTCGTCCACCTCGCGCTGAGCCACATAATTCACGAGATACCTTATCAAAGTCTTTGGCACGCTTGCGTTTACGCCATACATGCTCATATGGTCACCATTATAAGTAGCCCACCCCAACGCCAATTCGGAAAGGTCACCCGTGCCTACCACCATGCCGTTCAATTTGTTCGCCATGTCCATCAACACTTGCGTGCGTTCCCTTGCCTGGGAATTCTCGTAGGTAACATCATGAACGGAAATATCATGGTTTATATCCTCAAAATGCTGAGTAACGGCATCTACAATACTTACCTCCTTGACTGTAATCCCAAGACTACGCATCAATTCCATTGCGTTATTATAAGTTCTTCCCGTAGTGCCGAACCCTGGCATTGTCACACCCACAATTCCCTTACGGCTTCTCTTCAACTTATCAAAAGCTTTCACGCACACCAATAACGCCAACGTGGAATCCAGTCCACCGCTGATACCTATCACCGCCGTTTCGGCATGGGTATGAACCAATCGTTTCACCAGGCCCATCACCTGGATATTGAAAATCTCTTCGCAAGAGACCTCCATGTCCTCCATCGCCGGAATGAAAGGATGAGGAGAGACCGTGCGTTCCAATTTAAACTCCCGCTCCATCTCCTTGGAGAAAACGTCAATAATCCTTATGCCAAACTGCTTGTCGAGCAGCGAGAATTTCACGTTTCGTTGCGCATTGACATAAGTGGAATTCCCCCGACGTTCCGAGCGGAGCTTCTCCACGTCAATCTGCGTCATCATTATTTGCGGCTCAAGACTGAAACGAGCCGCCTCAGCCAACAGCTTGCCATTCTCGTATATCATGGCGTTTCCACCATAAACCACGTCTTGGGTGCTCTCCCCAAATCCACAACTGCTATACACGTAACCTGTCATCGTACGGGCACTCTGTTGGCTCAGCAGACTTTTCAAGTAGTCATGCTTGCCTATCAACTCATCGCTGGCAGACAGATTGAAAACAATGTCCGCGCCCGCCAACGCCAACTTGTTACTCGGCGGAGCGGGAGCCCATACATCCTCGCATATCTCAATACCAAAGAGCACACCGTCAGCAGTGCGGAACAACTGGATGTCAGCGGTCATGTTCACTACATTCCCCGCATACCTCAGTTCCATGTCACGCAAGTCCTGGGCGGAGGCGAACCACCTCTTCTCATAAAATTCACTATAATTGGGCAGGTAGAACTTGGGCACCATGCCCAATACGTGCCCTTTCTGGATAACGACAGCGCAATTGAGCAGTAGGTTGCCCACGGGAATGGGAGCGCCAACAATGGCGATGATATCCAACTTGCGCGTAAAATCCATTAAACGCATAACGCCCTGCTCTACCCTGTCAAGCAACAGCTGTTGGCGGAATAAGTCCTGGCAAGTATACCCCGTCAGTGACAACTCTGGGAAAACTATCACTTCCACGCCCTTGCCTTCCGCCTGAATGACCAAGTTCTCTATTTGCTCTACATTATAGGCAACGTCACCAACCCTCACAGCGGGAATGGCGCTGGCAACTTTCACGTATCCGTAGTTCATGTCCTCGCTTTTTATTATTTAATGGTCACTTGGGTCGCTCCGTATCCATACTCCCGAAATGAAGCGTCTTGATAAGGGCAACGCTTGTAACGATAATTCAATTCATGAATGATGGCTTGACGCAACACGCCCTCCCCTTTGCCATGTATGAAAATAATCTTCTGGCCTTTATGGTTCATATGCTCCTTCATCGTCTTGCGGAACACCTCCATCTGATAATTCAAGATTTCCGCGGAGCTCATACCCGCCGTAGTGTCCAGCAGCTCGTTGATATGCAAGTCCACCACTATCTCTCCGTTCTCCTCCCGCTTGGTCTTGGAAGCCGTATTCACTATTACCTGCTTATCCTTGTACATTTGTCGCTTCAGCTTATCGGCATCCATTGTCACCAGTTGCCCCAGCTCGTCATTCTCCACGATTGTGTACAACAAGGCCGGTTGCTCAAAGAAATCGTTCTCGGTAAACGTGTGCAATTTGTAGAACTTCACGGGGTCAATGCGAAACCGCACGTCCACGGCGGGTTTCAGTATAAAGCTTTTCTCACGTTTATACGCCATCAGCTGTATGGCGATATGCCCCATGTCACCGAGTTCTTCTCTCCCGAATTCCTCAACGAAGAGCTTCGTGTTAGGTTCCACTTCCCCTTCTGCCTTCAAGTTCCAAGCGTTCCCCTCCGCGGTGAAATACGCGAAGCGGATATAATAATTGCAATCATTCACGATATACGACTCAAAACGGGTCTGGGTAATCTCCTTGATGTCGAGAGGGGCAAACGCGAGGTAAACGGACAGCTTGTTTCCGCCTTCACGCTCCTCTGCTGGCATGCGGAAAGTGACCTCCCTTCTGGCGGGGTCATCATCCACCTCCATGGAAACGTCTTCCTCGCCATCATCCAACAATGACTTCACGCTGCGATTGCTCGTACCAGCGGGAGATGGATTGGAAGAAGCGGCCGTCTTTCCGCTTACGACTTTCCCCATATCGTAATTCTCGCTGGCCACAAGCACCACGTCATTGATGGCCATAGGTATCTGGAAACCATCCTCGTCCTCCACCAAAACGATATTCTTTCCCTGGAAGCCAGCGACAACGCCACCTCCCGCCTCACTCAAAAACCTTACTTTATCTCCTATTTTCATGTCTTTCCTATTATATATATGTATTATAACGCATGCTTGGCGAGCCATGACAACCGCCATGAACATCGGCGGCAAAGTTACGGAAATTCTCTGGAATATCCTCCGAATTACAGCAGATTAACGCAACAGAATTTGAAAATTAAAGAGTTAGAAGTAAATCGCAGAAATTAGACAGACGAGAGAGCTTGAAACCAATATGCAGAAGTCGCAGACCAAACAGCTACAGGCACGACAACAGCTTGACGAAGTGTGGAAAGAAATCAAGTCAGAAAAGCTGGGAGCCGACAAGACCGAGGCGAAAGCAGGACTCGTGGCAAAGGTCGGTTCTTTTTTAGGCAGCAGCAAGTTGAAAGAACTAGAACGTAGGAACCAGGATTTGCAAGACCGCATGCAGAAACTTGAAGAAGAAGCCCTGCGACGAAAGGGATAATATACTAAGCAGATGTGGAAGATAAAGAATGCTTACGAACAACAGCGCCACAAATTATCCAAGTTTGTGGATTTTGCCAGACACTATTTTCCATATGTAGAGAAACTGAGACTACAAGCAAAGAAATAAAATCGATGTATTATTAACTTGTAAATCAAAATAAAATCCGTGATAGTAGGATATTACATCTCGGATTTTTTGTACTTTTGCATACAGATTTGTTGGAATAATATTTTAAGAATATGATAAAAAAGTCATTGAAGCAATATTGTAGCGAAATAGACCTTTGGGATACTTGGATGAATAATTACAAAAAATATGTGCCTCTATTTATTAAAGAAGCAACGACCAAGACAGATTGGGAAACCTGGGATGAGGATGTTTTTAAAGAATTTTTTGAACGTTCTAATGGTCAGTGTGTCTCTTCTTTAAAACAAGGATATTTTACTAAAAACGAACGGCAACAAATTAAAGAGCATTGGAATGAACTTGCTCCTTTATTGAAAAAGATAGCAGATAGTCAGTACCACCCTCTGTGGGAGGTATATCAAGAGATAAAACAATGGATAAGACGCTTCACATCTCAAGATAGGAAAGCTGCTACAAATCGTTTGATAGCTTCTTTACAACCTAATCTTTTGTGTACAATTGTCAATGAAGACAACTTGTGGGAACTCTTCAGTAAATTGGAAACATACACTACTGTAGAACACATTGATTTTGTTGGAGGAAATTGGTTTATAAATAGCCATAAAATATCTAATCTTTTTCAAAAAGTGCTACAACCTCAAGATGCGATGGATATAGTAACATACCCTTGGCAGGTTTTGGAACATTTAAGATATATTCAAGGGGAGAAAAATAATACAAATAACTACATTGAGGAGAAAAAAGAACTCATTGAAAAGAATTACAATTTAATTCTTACAGGGGCACCAGGAACAGGCAAAACACACTTGGCAAGGGCAATAGCAAAAGCCATGGAAGCCGAGTATGATTTCGTCCAGTTTCATCCATCATACGATTACACTGATTTCGTGGAAGGCTTACGTCCAACTCCACCTGATAATAATGGTAATATTGGTTTCGAAAGAAAAGACGGTGTGTTTAAATCTTTTTGCAAGAAAGCGTTAAATAGTAAAACATTAAATGCTATTGATAATTTCAATGAATGCTGGGACAAATTGATAAACATACTAAACGAACAAGATTACTTACAGATACCTTTACTTAGCGGAAAGTCTAGTTTTCGTCTAGAACTAAATGTCAATGGGGATGGATTGACAAATAGAACCTATGAAAACAACGACTATTCAAAAGACGCATGGATACATGGCATGTCAAAGTTCTTTAGTAAAGAGCAAATATACAATGTATATAGGGGGTTAACAGGAGTTCCAAGTGGAGGGCATGATAATTATAGGAAAGCCATAATTCAATATATGATTCAAAATGTTGGTTTGTTGCCATATTCAAAAGGGACGGAATTATTTGACAGTAATAAGAAATTTGTCTTTATTATCGATGAAATCAACCGTGGAGAAATTTCAAAGATATTTGGAGAACTATTTTTCAGCATTGACCCTGGTTATCGTGGGAGAAAAGGACTGGTTAAAACCCAATACCAAAATCTGATAACAGATACAACAGACCCATTCTACAAAGGCTTTTATGTTCTGGAAAATGTTTATATCGTCGGAACGATGAACGACATTGACCGAAGCGTGGAAAGTATGGACTTTGCCATGCGTCGCCGCTTTGCATGGAAAGAAGTAAAGGCAAATGAGAATACTGGTATGCTGGATAGTTTGGGAAATTTGAAGGATGGGATTGTGAAAAAGATGAATCGGCTGAATAATGCCATTTGGAATGAAGAGACCAATGAAGGCATCGAAGGACTTAGTGCGGCTTATCACATTGGGGACGCATATTTCAAGAAGCTAGAACTGTATTTGAATGAGGATGCAAGCAATTTGAAAGAAGCTTATCAGAAACTATGGGAAAACCATTTGCGAGGTGTACTTTTTGAATACCTAAGAGGTTCATTTAATGCGTCTGACAACCTGAAAATGTTGGAAGAAGTTTATTATTCGGAAGATATAACGAATGATGGAGTGGAAAGACAATAGCGAACACCTTTTGACGGACAATGTAGAAAAGGTATTGCCTTTTGCCAATGCTCCAGTATCTTCCTTCTTGGATGATAAAGGAAAGTCTTTGCTCGTTTTTCCTTTATCCTTTCAGGAGTGTGAAGACTGCATGGGCAGTCAACACCTGTTTGATATTGCACCAAAAGGGAAGAGCTATGTGGTGAAGACAGGCAACTTAGCTGGATTCATTGGCCTGAAAGATATGTACATAACTATCCGTTCACGGTTCGGAACGGAGAGTGGTGAAGACTATTTCCTGCATTATATGTTGAAAAAAGTCTTATCCATCAATCTATTCAATCTGAAGCATACGGCTACAGATGAACAAGTATTTGATTTCCTGCTGCATCTGTTTCCCTATTCCCTGAATAAAGCATTGACGCAAGGTCTTTATAAGGAATATCAGCGAAACGAATATAACGACGGCAACCCAAGAGGCACGATTGACATCAGCCGGCATATCAAATGCAATATGCCCTTCAACGGGCGTGTGGCATATCGCACGAGGGAGTTCAGTTATGACAATCATGTGACCCAATTGATACGTCATACGGTGGAATATATCCGCACTAAACGGTTGGGCGAAATGGTTTTGCACACAAATGTAGATACGCAAGGAAATGTTTCCCAAATAGTTTCAGCAACCTCAACGTATCAGAAACAGGACAGGCAACAGGTAATCAAAAGTAACTTGAGGCCTTTCGTCCATCCCTACTATACACAATATATAGCTTTACAAAAGCTTTGCCTGAAAATACTAAGCCATGAACAATTAAAATACGGACAAAGCAAGGATGAAATTTTTGGCATTCTATTCGATGTATCATGGCTTTGGGAAGAGTATTTAAACACATTGCTTGTTCCATTAGGATTCAAGCATCCGAATAACAGGCAAAATAATGGAGGCGTCTGGTTGGGATATAGTCTGAGAGAGAACAAGAAAAGAAACGTTTTTTTGCGCTATCCCGACTTTTATGACAAAGAAAGGAGTATCATCTTGGATGCCAAATACAAGAACCAAATTGATTATGTTGCTGATGTAAATCAAGTCATTACATATTTGTATCGGATGAAAGGGCGTATCGGCATGTTTGTCCACCCAACAGTAGATGAAAACGAACTAAAATCATATAGCTTGCGAGGATATGGTGATGCTAACGATGCTCGTCTGATTGAATATCAGTTTCATATTCCAACAGAAGCTTCAAGCTATGAAGATTTTGAAAAGAATATAATGCTTTCTGAAACAGCATTAAAGGAGCAAATAGAATTTTTCCATTCTCTTATGTAGCTTGTTTTTGAGATTTTAGAAGATTATGCTAATTTTGCAATCGTAAGAGTTACCTGAATAAGCAAAGCAATGCAGACCACGGCAATTAGGACGGTTGCCAACTCATTACCCGAAAACGAGGAAATTCTTCTAACTCTCTTGATTTCAAAGAAGTATATTCCTTATACAGATTTAAGGAAATATTTTGGATGGCAAATGATTTCAGCGGCATTTTTGGGTGACAATGGCAAAATAAACGACGGGGATGGCCTTGCCGGGCATGGGGAGCGAGTTGCCACGGTGATGGAAACATATTGGGTCGCTCAACAAAACAACTTGTTTTCATGGGCAAAACAACTTATTTTCGCGGGCAAAATAAGTTAAATCGCAGAGCAAATCAAGTTATTTTCATTGGCAAAATAACTTGTTTTGAAAAACCGCATGAATAGGGAGAAAAACGCAGTAGTACTGAAATGGAATATCAGTAGTACTGAAATTGAAAATCAGTACTACTGATATTGAAAAGGAGTGTACTGACTTTTTGGGGCACATCTTTTATCCCAAATCGATCATTAGACTTTGGATGGATTGCTCACTTATGGCTAGAGGCTTGCTTTTCGGTTTGCCGAAGGCGTAGCGGGCTACGTCGAGGCAAGACGGAGAGCAAGACGCAGGCAGAAGCGGGCAAGATGCCAAAGAGCTTCTCTTTAGAGGAAAATGGGGGCTTATGCAGTCTAATGACCGATTTGGGGTTATGCCCGTTTGCTTTACTGTCTTCCAATTCCATGAATTACCGCCAAGGGGAGACGCGGCACGCCATGTCTCTACTGGGTTTCAGTGTATTTAACGTGAGCTCGACGAATCTCCACTTGTGCATGTAACCTGTCATTGCCAAAGTTATATCAACATATTCCCCCTCTCCGCGGAAGCGGAGAAGCATGGAGACCTTCCTTATGGCCGTATCGCCATCAAGGTATCAACAGCGAAGAGTCTCCATAGCTCAAGAAGCGGAAGTCATGAGCCAAGGCGTAGTCGTAAACGGCTTTCCAGTCTCCATGAAGAAAAGCGCTCACCAGCAACAGCAACGTGCTTTGCGGTTGATGGAAATTGGTGACCAGCGCATTGATAATCTTGTAGGTATAACCTGGGGCGATGATGATTTGGGTGCTGCTATGCAAAGCCTGCAACCCATGCCTGTCCAAGAAAGAGACGATATTCTCGATGGCGCGCCGTGGCGTGATGCCATTTACCAAACCTCCTTCCGCTCCATCATCATAGGGAGTCCACTGGTTCACGTGCAAATCAGACTCCGAAGCGTCGGGATGGGTCTCCAAGTAAACGCCCATGTAATAGAGACTCTCGATAGTCCTGACGCTAGTGGTGCCCACCGCGATAGCCTTGCAATCGTGGCGCAACAGCTTCTCCAGTGTAGACTTTCTCACTACGATATACTCGGAATGCATCTCGTGGCCTTCTATTTCCTTGGCTTTCACGGGCTTGAAGGTGCCGGCACCGACATGCAGCGTCACTTCCTCCCGGTCAATGCCCTTCTCGTCTATAGCGGCCAGCACAGCGTCGGTAAAATGAAGGCCTGCCGTAGGAGCCGCCACGCTCCCTTTTATCTTGGAATACACCGTCTGATAAGTAGTCTTGTCGCTTTCTTGCGTTTCCCGGTTCAGATATGGAGGGATAGGCAATTCGCCTACCGCGTCCAACACTTGCGCGAAAGTGACATCATCGTTGCCCCAATCCAAATCTATCCAATAATTTGTTCCTTTGGCCTCGATGTCCCTACGCATGGTGGCAGACAAGGTCAAGCTTTCGCCATTCAATTCAAATGGCTGGCGCAAGCTGCCCTCTTTCCACTTTTTCAAATTGCCCACCATGCACAGCCATGAGCAATGGCCCTTCGCCTGGAACATCCGCTCATAATCCGCCGGCAAGGCCGGCTCCATCAAGAACACCTCTATCACGGCGCCCGTCTCCTTGCGGAAATGCAGACGGGCCTGTATCACCCGCGTATTGTTGAATATCATCAAAGCGCCCTGGGGCAAATAGGACGGTAAGTCTAAGAACAAGCCTTCCCCAATTTCGCCGTGCTTGTAGACAAGCAGCTTGGAATGGTCTCGTTGCGCCAGTGGAAACTTGGCTATCCTTTCATCAGGCAACTCATAGGTATAGTCGCTGATGTGTATGTGTTTTGTATTCATCATGTTACGTATTAACCAAAAGGATTCCCCTTATAAACGTATAGGCCACGATAAGGAACAATATATTCAATATCAAGTTCATGTCTCTCCGCTCATAGCCACTGCTCGTGTAATAGGAAGACACATAACGGCTGCCGGTGGACAACTTACGGTACGCTCTCACATAGAGCATGTAAACCAATCCGCCCGCCAAGGCTCCCCACGCGATACCCACCAAGACATCGCCAGGATAATGCACCCCTAAGTAAAGACGGGTCCAGCAGTTCAGCAGCGACCACATCACCAAGGCAATGGTCACCCGTTTGCTCTTCATAAGCAAACTGAAGAAAACCGCAATCGACATCGTGTTAGCCGCATGGGCGGAGAAGAAACCGTAGCTAGTCTCTCTCAGATTGTTCACCGTATCTATCGTGTACTTGATGACAGGGTCATTGGTGGGACGCCACCTGGCAACAAACGGCTTACACAGAAAGTCCGCCATGCCGTCCGCGAGAACTATGCAGAGTAGCGCGCTGCCTATCACCAACATAATCTGGGACATGGTCTGATTGTTTTTGATGACTACATACAGCAAAGTTATATAAAGCGGCACCCACGTCAGTCCAGAAGTGAGCGTCATCACCACTCCATCCAACATCAAGTTGTCGCTACCATTAAAAAAACGCAACACTTGTTGGTCTAGCTGTATCCAGTATTCTATATCCACCAAATTATATCTCCTCGATTTGTGAAGCCAGAACCCATCCTGCCCTGCCATCGCTTAACTTGATGCCACGCCAAGGATGAATTGTTTTATCTGTGATGTCAACCCGAGTTCCTTCATGAATGACAAACACATCGCCACTCGTTTTAGATGGTGTTTTCTTCACGTTGACAGTTGGGGAAATTACTATCGCCCCACATTTACGCTCAATCGCCAACTTCTGCTGATAAGCAAAAAAAGTCGACAATATAAACAGGAAGAGGAAAAAGATTCCGCCAAAGAATCCCACCTTTCTCATTATCACACTGGAGGAGAAGAGATAAAGCAACACCAGCAGAAGCATCACCACGACAGCTGCGACGCCCAAACTAGCCCAACTATCCACTCCCATGAGGTTTACCAATGAGCGATAACCCGTGACATAAAACATCTCATCGTTTACAGGTATCTTATCGATTGTTTTAGAACGGGCGAACTCCAAGTTGAAGTTGATGTCATCATCTCCTGGCGACAATATTCTCGCACGTTCATAGGCCAATATGGCTTGTGTCAGATTATCGCTGCGGAAATAAGCGTTGCCTAGATTATAATAGACCTCTGCCGAGACGCCTTCTTTCAGCACTTCCTGGTAATCCTTGATAGCCTGCTGATAATTACCTTTTTGATACTCCCTGTCACCGTTCTCCTTGGTCACGGCATTGGCCGATAAGGCCAGCATGGCTAACAGAGACAGCAGTATCAATCGGAAACTCTTGGTCTTCCTGTTCTTTCGAGATGCCTTGATAGCCTGTTCTATATCCATGATCGCGGTCATGGCAGACTCAAAAGTTTTGTCCATGTTTCCTTTTGGGTCGCCAGGAGCGTATCTTTCAAATTCACACTCGTCTAGTGCCGAGGTAAACTTGCCTATAGTGCCTTCATCCACCATGCGCTCGCTAAGTCTTTCCTGTATGTTCTCACGAGATAGTTGTTCCACACGCATATTCAACTTATTGCTCACATAATCCCATAATGCCCTAAGCACCTCATCATAGAAAGCGGCCTGATGACCCTGTTTCCTCAAAAGGTCTGCCTTGCGCAATCGCTTGGTAGCCATTTTCTTTGCCCTGTTAGAACGAGCCTTTACCAAATCGGCATTCTCGATAGCCCTGCGCCGGAATATAACCAACAATGCACAGAAGGTAAGCAGCGGAACCAATAGACATATCCAATAATTGACGCTACCATAGAAAAAGTCCTCGCCCTTCATCAGCTCCACGGCACCCTGCTTGATAGGGCGAATATCTTTCTGTTCCGCGGCAATCTGATTTCCGCTCCCCGAAGAGCCCTCATCACCTTTGGCTACCTTCAACGTAAAAGACTGGGTTTTAATAGTACGATAAGCGTTCTCCGCCGTATCATAATAAGTAAAAGAGATTGGTGGAATAGTATACTCTCCCTGGTTACGGGGTACTGCCAGGAAGTCATATATCATATTACCCTCAACGCCGTTGGCTGTCAGTTTCGTCTTGTCAGTTACCTTAGCGTCATATTTGTCAAAGTCTTTCGGAAGCTCAATGGTAGGTTGTTTCAATAATTTCAGGTTGCCAATTCCTCCCACCACCACTCTTATGTTAATGGGTTCACCTGCTTTTACCTCTTTGTTGTCCAACGTGGCCGAAATATTGAAACGGCCGACACCACCCGAGAAATCCGCCGGACGCTTGGGTAACGGGTCTACTTTAATGGAAATACCTGGAGCCGTGATATTCTTGTTAACCTCTATATAACCAGAGCCACCATTAAAGAAAGCCTCTAAAGGGTCAACGTTTCGGTTCTGCTGCACCACGATACCCTTAAAAACGATACTTGGTATTTCCAACTCACCTGTCATCTGGGGATACATTACGTATTGGCTCCATGTCACACAACGATAAGGGCGGCCATTGATCATCTCTGTATGAAATGATTTCTGGTTTGGCAGCTTCACTTCCTGGGTATGAAAACCTTTCAGGTCGGGCATTTTCCCCTCTAGCTGCGTCA
>OLPS01001040.1_pt1 | contig 31743 bp, 25 predicted proteins | sample 1673071 | NCBI WGS metagenome assembly OLPS01 (sample SAMEA3136752, study PRJEB25190) | human gut metagenome | reverse complement strand
CCGTGCGGTTGACAAGATTCGGGTGGATGTGAATCATCGGTATCAAGAACTGATGCAGACGGACGGATATGTAACCGCAGCCAAACTGAAAGATGTCTATCTTGGCATCGGTATCAAGCAGGAAACCTTGCTGAAACTCTTTGAGCAGCACAATGCCGAGTTTGCGAAAAAGGTCGGGCATAGTAGAGCCAAAGGGACATTTACCCGTTATCAGACCGTCTGCAAACATATTCGGGAGTTCCTGCCCCATACCTACAAGCGTGAGGACATTCCACTCAAAGAGTTGAACCTCACGTTCATCAACGACTTCGAGTATTTCCTGCGAACCGTGAAGAAGTGCCGCACCAATACCGTGTGGGGCTACATGATTGTGTTAAAGCACATCATTTCTATAGCAAGGAATGACGGACGGCTGCCGTTCAACCCCTTTGCAGGGTATATCAACTCTCCCGAAAGCGTGGACAGGGGATATGTAACAAAAGAAGAGATACACACTCTTATGAACACCGAGATGCCCGACAAGACCCACGAACTTGTACGAGACTTGTTTCTGTTTTCGGTGTTCACGGGTCTGGCGTATTCAGATGTCAAGAACCTCACCACCGACAATCTGCAAACATTCTTTGACGGTAACCTTTGGATAATCACCCGAAGAAAGAAGACCAACACGGAATCGAATATCCGTCTGTTGGACGTTCCCAAGAAGATTATAGAGAAGTACGAGGGCATGGCGAAAAACAATAAGGTTTTCCCAATGCCAAGTAACACCATTTGCAATAAAAAGCTGAAAGCCATAGCCGAGTTGTGTGGTATAAAGACACATCTGACCTATCATGTCGCAAGACATTCGGCAGCAACCACCATACTGTTATCCAACGGAGTACCTATTGAAACCGTCAGTCGTCTGTTGGGACATACCAATATAAAGACCACTCAAATCTATGCGAAGATAACCACCCAAAAGATAAGTCAGGACTTGGAGCAGTTGTCCGACAAGTTGGTGGATATGGAGAAAAGTATTTGCAGTGCCATTTGATAACCCATAAAGAAGAATACAGATGAAAGAGAAACGAAGCATCATCACGATGGACGGACAGGGCAACATCGCCCTGCCGACCGATACAGTCTCCATTGCCATGACCGAGTGGGAACTCTGTGAGTTGTTCGGGGTTATTGCTCCGACAATCCGAGTAGGGATAAAGTCTCTCTGCAAAAGCGGAGTTTTGAGGGAATGCGAAGTGAAGCGTACCATCCGCCTGTCGGACAACCGCAGCATGGAGGTTTACAATCTTGAAGCCATCATCGCCCTTGCTTTCCGTATCAATACATTCGGAGCGGAGCAGGTTCGCAAAGTGCTGTTGGGTAGGATATGCCAACGAAAAGAGAAAACAGCGATTATCGTATCTGTCGTTGCCGATAGTGAACAAAATCGCCAGTGGATGGCATAACGGTTTGTTAGTTTGGTTGGTTGGTTGTCAGTCTGTCATACAGTTGTACTATCATACGGTAATATGGTCATATTGTCACAAAAAAAGATTGTTTTCCGATAAATCTTCCTCTCACTTCATTGTGAGTGTATTTATCGAAACACTTTGTATATGAACCACATACAAAAACATTTGAAAATAGAAACGACCTTTCCTCCGACTGCTACAGACCGAAAGGAAAAATAATAAGGGAATTTAACTGAAATTGTACTTGGAAATGTTCGGTATAGTAAGTATAACAAGTGTGATAAGTCAAGTTGTTGTTATAATCTGATTGTGTAATGTGAATCACCTGTTTTGTATATGCTCATTCGAACATGGCAAGGTATCTTTTCAGCTGCTCAAAAAGATTTGAGCCGTCTGAAAAATACCGCTGTGCGTGCGAACAATCTCGCCTCCATAGTCGGGAGATTAAATTCCCATTGAAAAAATATGATTGGATATAACTTGTATCTCAAATAAAAATAGTAAATTTGCCAAAGAATGACAAATTGAATAGTATAAATGTTATTTGCTCAAAGAATAAAATCAGCAAGAGAAGAAAGTGGACTACTACAAAGGCAGTTGGCATCAATGCTTGATATAGATATCCCTATGTACAGCCGAATTGAGAGAGGAGATAGACAAGCAAAAAGAGAACAGGTCATATTGCTTTCTCGTATCTTTCATATCGAACAAGACGAATTGCTAAGTCTTTGGGTTGCAGATAAAGTATATACTGTAATCAAAAATGAAATAGATGTTGCTGATAAAGCGTTGAACATTGTTGTAAAAAATAGGATATGGAAATAAAAACTATACATACACTTGTAAATGGAGATAGTAGGAAATTATCTTTAATACCTGATAAATCCGTACATTTGATAATAACCTCACCTCCATATTGGCAGCTGAAAGACTATGGAAACGATAACCAAATCGGATTCCATGACAGCTATGAAAGTTACATTAATAATTTGAATGCCGTATGGTCAGAATGTAATCGTGTGTTGCATGATGGCTGTCGTTTGTGCATAAATATTGGTGATCAATTCGCTCGCTCTGTCTATTATGGACGTTATAAGGTAATACCTATTAGAACAGAAATTATTCGTTTTTGCGAAGCACTCGGAATGGATTATATGGGGGCTATAATTTGGCAAAAACAAACCACTATGAATACTACTGGTGGAGGTGCTGTAATGGGTAGTTTCCCGTATCCTCGTAATGGTATTTTAAAGATTGATTATGAGTTTATACTCATATTTAAGAAGCAAGGTAAAGCACCTGTTCCTACATTAGAACAGAAGCAATTGTCCGAAATGACAAAAGAAGAATGGAATTTATTCTTTGCTTCACATTGGAATTTCGGGGGAGCAAAACAAGATGGTCATATTGCTGTATTTCCAGAAGAATTACCACATCGTTTGATTAAAATGTTCTCGTTTGCAGGAGAAACGGTATTCGATCCATTTATGGGAAGTGGTACTACAGCTTTAGCAGCACGAAACTTACAAAGGAATTCTATCGGTTACGAAATCAATCCTGACTTTAAGAGTTTCTATGAACGAAAAGTGGCTTATTCATCACTGTTGAACAGTGCAACATTTCGGTATCAAAATGACAACAGTTCATTCGATATAAAAGACAAAATACATTCTTTGCCATACCTATTCAATGATCCGCATAAGATGAACAGTAAAATTGATGTTAAAAAGCTTCAATTCGGTTCTCGAATAGATAAAGACAAGAAAGAACGGGAGGAATATTTTTCTGTAAAAGAAATTATTACTCCAAATGTACTCAAACTCAATACAGGTTTAATAATTAAACTTATAGGGGTTGAAGTTGATAATAACATGGCAGAACAGGCTATGGCTTATATTCAAGAAAAGATTAAAGGGCACAAAGTTTATATGCGTTTTGATGAAACAAAATATGATAAGCAGGATAATCTGTTATGTTACTTGTATTTAGAAAACAAAACCTTTATCAATGCTCATTTAATAAAGAAGAAATTAGCAGTAGTGGATACTGTTGCCGATTACAAGTATAAATCAAAATTTATCTCATATTAAAATGGCAAATAACCAACAAGAATTACAACGTTTGTTGAAAATTATTCCGTTTGGTAGAGCAAACGCAATACATGCAGAAGATATTGCAAGAGGTTTGGGATATCCAACAGGAGGGAATCAAGTAGAAACCAGAGAATTGATACGTTATGCAATTCAGCAAGGCTGTGTTATCGTAAGTACATCTAACGGATATTGGCGTTCTAATGTAAAACAGGAAGTTATTGATTGTGCTAACTCATTAAAAAATCGAGCAGATGAGATTTATGATAGAAGCAATGAGCTTAAAAATGCATGGAATCATGCAAATCCTAACAATTTAATACCTTAAGCAATGGAACGTTATTCGCTAAATTTTGGAAAAAAAGAGCGCGTATTAAATTATGCATGTCAAACATATCAATTGTCTCGTCCAAATAAAGTCGGAGCAGTTATGGCTTTAATCCGTGATTGCCAACCTTCTTCGTTCGAAGAATGGCAATCATGGTATTTTGATAATGCTCATACAGCAGGTAAAAATCCGACAAAAATCACAATAGAAAGTTTGAAAGAATTAGGAGAGCGATTGTATGCTAAAATTACAGAAATAGTTATACCAGAATGGGAAGCAGCTTTTCGTGAATTGACAGAACAAGATTGTATTGATTACATCTATAATCTTACTCTAAATCGTACATACGATGGTTATTTACGAGAAAAGTCGGTTATCAACGATGGTTTAGCTAAAATATTCCCTAACATAACCTTTGAAGAAAGCGATCCCGAATTGGATCATGCAGGAGATATCGACTATATCGCTAAGGTTGGAGACAAAGCAATAGGCATACAGATAAAGCCAATTACAGCAAGTGCGAATTTTGGTAGTTATTCTTTGACAGAACGGATGAAAGCCAGCTTCGAGTCATTCAAAGAACAATATGGCGGTAATGTATTTATAGTGTTCAGCTTAGATGGAGAAATTGCCAATCAAGAAGTAATAGAGCAAATTAGACATGAAATAAGTCAAATAACGCATTATAAGTAGAATGAAATTATATCGCTTTTCATAACTGAATGGATTTAAAGTCAGCTTGAAATATATACAGTAACAAGTTATATTGTTTATTTATGACAGCCAAGAATATTTGTTTAGACTTTCAATTGCACTATTTCATTGCTGGGGATGTCCCACATGCAATGGATGCAAAAATTCATAATGAATCCGAGCGATATTTGTTAAAAGCAATTTCTGAATTACAAAAATATGTAGGGTGTGATATATCCGTCAGGGTTGAAGCTAAAAATGAAGGTGGTATAATTGACAATTTACTACTTATTTGCGACAAAATTGATATATCAGGAACTTTAACTGCTTTGTTGGCAGGATTTACAGGTTCGTTTTTCCGTCCTGCAATTCACAAAACTGACGAAATTAAGAATCGAATAGAAATAGCAGAAAAAATTAAAAGTGGTGATTTTTCAAAAGAAGAAGCAGAGATACTATTACGAGGTGATAAGCAATTAAAGAAATGGATTAGTAAGTACTATGAAGTCATTTCCAAAGAAGAAACAATAACCCAAATAGAAGCAAGTATTCCAACAGGAGATAATCAAAATAGTACGGCAAGTATTGAAAAAAAGGATTTCTACGGTCACGTTATTCAAGAAGGAACAAGTACTACAACAGAAATAATAAATGGAACAACTATTTATATAGTTTCCCCTGTTTTAGTAAAAGGTAGAAAATTACCTTGGAGAGGAATTTATTCAGGAATTCCAATTGAATTCAAGATAGATGACAAAGATTTCTTGAAGCAAGTTTATGACCAAGAAATTAAATTTGGAAATGGAACTTCAATTACATGCAATTTACAGATAGAAACAAAAACGACAATAAAAGATGATATTGAAGATGCAAAAACGTATTATACTGTCAAGATAGTAACACAATGGTCTGATGATGAGCATTTTCAATATGAGACTAAAAAGTATAAAAGAATAAAGAAAGAACAAAATCTACCTAAACAGGCTACATTATTTAGCGATGATTTCTTTGAGTGATTTGGTATTTCATTCTAAATGGCTATCTTCGCATTCTGAAAGAGTTATTTGACAGCATAGCACTGCAAAACGCTAAAAATCGCACGGTTGCCAACTCGTTACTGCTATCTCTTAAATACTCAGTTAAGTGTTTATCCCTCAAACGGTTGTATCAAACCGTTGAAAATCTAAAATAAATTGGGCGATACCATGTTTCTTGGAGAAAGAACATTAGCTTATGTAGAAAAATTTATTCGCTTTTCATTTGTTTGAGTTATCGTTTGCACAACTGTTTGAAATCGCAATATTTACAATGCGATTCAACAGTGGTTTGTGAAAATGGTTTGTCGAGGTCGAATATATCTTCTAAACAACGAGTAAGGTATAGGTCGAATTCTTTTTCTACAAGGTTAAAGTCGGTGAGAGGCTCTTTGTCGTATTTCAAGAAGGATTCGAATTTATCGAATAAGTTACGGACAATATAAATAGACGGTTGTAAAGGTTGTATAGGTGTTTTGTCTAGTTTGTACAATTTGCAGTAAAATAACACCTGCATAATTGCTTTTTTACGATCTTTTTCAGAAGGGTCGAAAAGTTCTGTTACCGATTTGAAATCGAGTCTTTCGCGTCCGGTTTTATAATCGACGATACGAATAAGTCCTTTATGTTCGTCTACCCGGTCGATAAAGCCTTTCAATTGTATGGATCGGTTGTTTCCGATAGATATGTTTTTATGTATGGGAAGTTCAGAAGCTACATAGGAAAAAGGCGTAAGGGCACGGTCTTTTTCCAGAGTTTTGTCAATCAGTTTAAGAATGATTTCCCCAGTCAGGTAATCATACCCGGTTAGCGGTTCGGGGCTATGTGGAGTTTTGTAATACTCTTTGGCAAAACATTCTTCGAGATACCGGGTGAGCAAGCCTTTGTCTTTGCGTATGGCGTCGATGTGGTCGGCGGTGACAGTTATTTTTTCTTTTTCGCCTTTGATACGGTTATAAATTTTTTGCATCATACCGTGATAAATGCTACCGAAAGTACTGCTGTCGACGCTTTCTGCGACTTCGTCGGTTTGTTCTATTTTTTCGATGTATTGCAGATAAAATTGTAAAGGACAGTTCAAATAACGATTTATTGCACTGGCCGATAATGCGCTATTTCCTCCTTGCATGAAATCGGCTAATTTTTTTTCTATGCCATATTTCCGTTTATCGATGGAGATTGTTATCGGAGAGAAGGTCGCTATGTCGCAATTGATCTGTATTTCCTGTATGGGTATGCGGTAATGGTATTTCAGTTGGTATATATATCGGCTCACTTCTCCGCTTTTGAGTCCGTCGGTGCGACTGTCGTATAATAAGAATACCCGTTTAGCCCGGCTTATCATGCGGTAAAAGTAGTAGGCGTAAATACTGTCTTGATGCTCTGTCGTAGCCATGCCGAATCCTTTTCTTAAATTGTAGGGAATGAATGTGGCGGCTATTTTCTTAACGGGGAATACCCCTTCATTCATGGAAAGGATAATAAGATTATCGAAATCGAGCGCACGAGTTTCGAGTACGCCCATGATTTGTAATCCCGATAAAGGCTCCCCTTGAAACGGTATGGAAATCGATGCGGCCATTTTCCCCAATAGCCGAAAGAATGTTTCTACGGTCATCTCTATGTCTTGCTCGGCGATAACATCACGTAACCGTTTGACGGTAATGTAGTAGTGATACATAAATTCCAGTTCTATCGCCGAGAATCCCACAGGTGTTTCTTCGTCGCCGGCTTCTGATGAATCGCTCCTATTTTCTCCTTGTTGCAAATATTCGAGCAATTCTATCAGATAGGCTGCCGCTTCATCTGTTGTACGGGGTATAAGAAACAGAAGTTTTATCAGTCGATGATTCCCTAATTCTTTCGGAGAGACGAATGTGCGATTGTTTTCGTTGATGAAATTCGTTATTTGATAGGCTTTTTCGCCTATTCGAGACGCTATGAACCGGTGTCCCAATAATTGTTTTACATCGAGATGATAGAATCTCGGCTCTCCTTTTGAGACCCGGACGCGGCGCTGCATTTGGTATATCGATTCCATGAGTGCTGCGACAGTGGTGTGTTGCAACGTATATCCCATAGTGATGTTTACCGTAGAGATTTCCGGTGGAATGGAGTATAGCATAGGAAGCAACAACTCTTCGTCGGGGAGAACGATGGCTGTATTGATGGCCTTTTCGGGAGATAAATGATTATTGTCGATAAGGCTTTGAAGTATATCTGTCGCTTGTTTCGCCTGCCCGACAGCCGACGGTATCGATATTAATTCGATCTGAGGCGTTTGTTCGATATGCTCGTCGATCTCGATTTTTGAGGGGAATCTGCGTTTATTATCGTTAAGAAAGAATGCCGCTTTGTTGTATGAATCCTGCAAGGTGGGAGCGTAATAATCCCAATAGAAATCTCCTATGCCGATGTCGCGTAAATATTCCATGAATATTTTTTCGGCTTCGGTGATAGCGTTGAATCCGATGAATACCACTTGTGTATAAGGTAGGTCGAGAGCTTCTTTCCGTTTACTCCGTTCGGCGACGTCTCGGAATACCATGCCTTCATAGGCTTTGTTTCGAGAGGATAGCTCATCTCGTAATCCGGTATAAAGATCGAAAAGAATTTGCCACAGTTGAATGAATTGCTGTTTATTATCGCTTTCGGTGGTAGGAAAAAACAGATGCCCCCAGAAACGTTTGACGATTTCTATTTGCTCTTCGGTCAGATAAAATTCGTCTATCTCTTTCAGATCGTGTATATTGGTAAATAATTGCCGAGCATCGACCATGTATTTATCCACATCGTCGAAATCACCTAACAGCATGTCTCCCCAAAAAACGAAATTGTCGAATGTCTCATCGCTCTTTCTCAGTTCGATGTATTTTTTATACAACGTTACAAGTAGGCTGATTCGGTCTATTAAGGCATAGGGCGATAGCTCGGCCATTAGGTCGTTTATCGTGGTTACTTTGGGCGAGAAGATCGGTTTCCCGGAAACTTCGGCCAAATATTTTTGAAAAAAAATGCCGCTTCGCCGGTTGGGAAAAACAAATGCAAGTCGAGAGATTTCGTTACCGTACTTTTTGTAAAAGGCTTGGGCTATGCGATATAGAAAGGGTGTCATGATTTTCCCGGTTTATCTACATGATCGGTTTGAGGAATTTTTATTATATTAAGTATTCAGTTATATCGACAGGATTATGATCGGTAGTTTTGGGTTGCGATAAAAGGAATTTATCGTTTTTGTAGTTAATAATAACGTGCCAATACATTCTATTCTCCTTTTCAGTCGTCCACATATTTTTGACCAAAGGACCAAATAGGGCATAGGGTATGAGGAGTGTCTTTTGAGAATCTCCGCATCCAAATGCGACGTAAGCCGTAGGATATTCTTCCAACATTTTTTGTTGATGAGGGTGAAATGCAAACCAAAATCGGCCTTGTTTATCGGTTGTATTATGATTTCGGGATATGGTACACATTACGCAGAGACTATTGTCTTTGGTCGTATATGTTATTTTTGTTTGTTTTATAAGCTGTTGTTTAAGGTGGTTCTGTATTTTATGAATACAATCTAAATAAAAGTTGACCGGAATAGCTTTTTCTTTTTTGGTAGGTGATAGCGATGGTGTTTCTACTGTATCGATATCGTCTAACTGTAAGTCTTTTGACGTTTCGAATATCAAATCGATGAGTTTATCGACTCGTGTATATTCTCTTGGTTTTAGTAGTTCTGTGATTTGGAGAATTGTTTTGGCATCATTAAATGTTTCCTTCAATTTTAGTAGCTGTATCAAGGCATCGGTACTGATAATCCGTATATTCCAAGCATAGCGGGAACCTCGTACCTGAGATTCTAAATCTCCGGTATCTTCGCGACCTACGACGATTAAAATAGAAGAATTTTCTTTATCTATTTTCCCCGCGTCGATAAGTGCGCTTCTATATTTTGCAACCGATTCGCTTAAATTGATTCTGATGTAATCGGTTGTTTTGACTTCGATAATGATATTATATCCGTCTTTTGTAGTCCATATTCCATCAAAACCAATACTGTTCTTTTTCCCTTTGTATAATCCGTATTCGACATTGAAATTAAGCCTTTTACCTATTTGATTGACAATGTCTTGTAAGGCAAGACCACTATTTTCAAAAGGGTTTGAAAGACAATAGTTTGCGAATTCGAATAAAATATTCGGTTGTACTATATCCAGTAGATTCCTAAATTCGGAAGAAGTGGTATTCCCGTCTTTTAACTTTCCGTCTCCTGCAAAAGATAAAATTTGAGGTAAAGACTTGTCTTTGAATATGTCTGGTGTTTCGTTGTAAAGGGTGGCTATCGTGTTCATGATTGGAATATAGGGCGTTTTGTATCTTGTGATATATTTGTTTTTTAAGTTTAATGGCAAATTTAATAATTTTGTTGTGAGTATGAAAAGACACTTTTAAAAATTAGAGATTTATGATTGGGGTAAAATAATCTTTCCCAATAACTATAATTAAGTGTTTGTTGTAGCTTATTCTGTATTATCTTTTCATTTTATTATCTATCTTTGCATTTCGATAAGGTAGAAGATATATGATATCGATAGAAGGACTTTCGGTCGCTTTTGGAGGAAATACACTATTTGACAATATTACTTATGTAATTAATAAAAAGGATCGCATTGCATTGGTGGGGAAAAATGGTGCGGGGAAATCGACTATGTTGAAAATCATAGCCGGGTTGCAGGCTCCGACATCGGGCAGTGTGAATATGCCGAAAGACCTTACAGTGGGGTATCTTCCGCAGCAGATGAATCTATCCGATACTCGTACGGTAATGGAAGAGGCGGAACAGGCTTTTTCTCATATATTCGAATTACAGTCGCGTATAGAGCGCATGAATACCGAATTGTCCGAGCGTACCGATTATGAGTCGGAATATTATCAGGAGTTGATAGAGCGGGTTTCCAATGCTAATGAGCAATTGGCTCTTATCGGGGCATCCAATTATCAGGCAGAGATAGAGAAAACTTTAATAGGGCTGGGATTTACACGAGAGGACTTCGGGCGGGATACGTCGGAGTTCAGCGGAGGGTGGCGTATGCGTATCGAATTGGCGAAATTGTTGTTACAGCGTCCCGATGTGCTTTTGCTCGATGAGCCCACCAACCATTTGGATATAGAGTCTATACAATGGCTCGAAAGTTTTTTATCGACTCGCGCCAATGCGGTCGTATTGGTTTCTCACGACCGGGCGTTTATCGATAATGTGACAACACGGACGATTGAAATCTCTTTGGGGCGCATTTATGACTATCAAGTCAATTATTCCCGTTATGTTGTTCTCCGGCAAGAGCGTCTCGAACAGCAGATGAGAGCTTATGAGAACCAGCAGAAACAGATACAGGATACCGAGGCTTTCATCGAGCGTTTTCGTTATAAGGCAACGAAGTCGGTACAGGTACAGTCGCGTATCAAGCAACTAGCCAAACTCGAACGAGTAGAAGTGGACGAAGTAGATACCTCCCGGTTGAATCTGAAATTCCCACCGGCGCCTCGTTCGGGCGATTATCCCATTATCGCCGAAGGAGTAGGAAAGAATTATGGCAGTCATGTGGTTTTTTCGAATGCCACGTTTACGATTAAACGAGGCGAAAAAGTCGCTTTTGTCGGGAAAAACGGTGAAGGAAAATCGACTTTGGTAAAATGTATCATGGGCGAAATTCCCTATACAGGAACTTTGAAGATAGGGCATAATGTAAAGATCGGGTATTTTGCTCAAAATCAAGCGAGCTTGCTCGACGAATCTATTACGGTTTTCGATACGATCGATCGGGTCGCGGTAGGGGATATTCGTACAAAAATACGAGATATACTCGGTGCTTTCATGTTTGGGGGCGAGGCTTCGGACAAGAAAGTAAAAGTTTTGTCGGGAGGGGAGAAGACCCGATTGGCAATGATACGTCTATTGCTCGAACCTGTCAATTTGCTTATTCTCGATGAGCCGACTAATCATCTGGATATGCGTACCAAAGATGTGTTGAAACAAGCGATTCGTGATTTTAACGGGACGGTAATTCTTGTTTCCCACGACCGGGAATTTCTCGATGGTTTGGTTTCGAAAGTATATGAGTTCGGTGGAGGACAGGTGCGAGAGCATTTGGGCGGAATTTATGATTTCCTGGAAAGTCGTAAGCTGGATTCTTTGCGAGAGCTTGAACAACGAGCCACAGTTTCGAAAACAGAGAAGGACGGAAATATTTCGAAAGATTCTGCTTCCTCGGCCAAATCGGAGGATTCTAAGTTGTCGTATGGAGAGCAAAAAGAGTTTGCCCGTCGTTTGAGAAAGGCCGAAAAGGTGGTTGCGGATATTGAATCGGAGATTGCTGGTTTGGAGAAACGAATAGCCGAGGTGGAGGAAAAGTTGGCAACGCCCGATGGTGCGGCGGATACTTCGTTATACGAACTACATGGACAGTTGAAGAAGCAACTCGATGATGTGATGTGGAAATGGTCCGAGGCCTCCGAAGTATTGGATAAATTACAGAAATAAATATAGCAAAAGTCGAATGCAAAAAGCTAAGTTCGATTAGAATCTTTGAGGAAACGCATTCTATATTCTACAAAGTGAATGAAACATATAAAAATGAAAGTAAAATGAAAAGAGTAATGATTTTATCGTTTGCTGCTGCTTTGCTTGCTACTGGTTGTACAAGCAAATCGACCGTAAAGACTCCGGGTATCGATCTTTCCAATCTCGATACGACGGTAGCTTGTGGTGATGATTTTTATGATTATGCGTGTGGCGGCTGGATGAAGAAAAATCCGTTGAAGCCTGAGTATGCTCGTTTCGGATCTTTCGACCAATTACGTGAAAATAACCGAGAACAAATTCGATTGTTATTCGAAGAATTAGGTAAACAAAAGGCTGAACCGGGTAGTATCGCTCAAAAAATTGGCGATTTGTACAATATGGGATTGGATAGTGTGCGATTGAATGAGGAGGGAGCTTCTCCTATTGCGGAAGAATTGAGTCGTATACAATCACTTTCCGGTAAAGAGGCGATAAGTGCCATGATAGGAGAGATGCATCGTACCACATCAGCCCCATTTTTTGCCATATATGTGGATGCCGATGCTAAGAACAGTACGATGAATATCGCAGGTTGGTATCAGGCGGGTATGAATATGGGTGACCGTGATTACTATATAGCCGACGATGAAGCCAATAGCAAGATACGGGATAGTTATCGCAACTATATTCAGAAAATATTTACATTGTCGGGATACAGTGCCGAGTCCGCAGCGCAAGCAGCTGCTACCGTATTGAAGGTGGAGACCGAAATCGCTAAGGCCGCTTTTACTCGCGAAGAGTTGCGTGATCCTCAGGCGGGTTATAATGTTATGACAATCGATGAATTGAAAAAGCAATTCGGCGGTCTGGATTGGGATATCTATTTTAATACGGTGGGTTTAGACAGCTTGAAAAAGATAAACATCGGTCAGCCGCGTACATTGAAAGCTGTAAATAATTTGCTGAAAACATTGAGCGAGCAAGAGATTCGCGATTATTTGGCGTTCAACTGTATCGATGGCGCAGCTCCCTATTTGAGCGATGACTTTGTAAATGCTCATTTCGATTTCTATTCGAAGACTTTATCGGGGAAAGAACAAATTGAACCTCGTTGGAAACGTGCTCTCGATGTCCCTAACAGTCTCTTGTCGGAGGCAGTGGGCGAAATGTATGTTGCTAAATATTTCCCTCCTGAGGCAAAAGAGCGTATGGTACAACTTGTTGCGAATTTGCAGACCGCACTGGGACAACATATAGACAGCCTTGAATGGATGAGCGACGAAACCAAAGCGAAGGCTCATGAGAAACTAAACAACTTTTATGTAAAGATCGGTTATCCCGATAAATGGCGCGATTATACTGGTTTGACGGTGAATCCGAAAGATAGCTATTATGCTAATATTCGTCGTGCAGCCGAATTTGAAACTTTATATTCTCTGAAAGATGAAGGGAAACCTGTGGATAAGACCAAGTGGTATATGAGTCCTCAAACCGTTAATGCTTATTATAATCCGAGCTCTAACGAAATTTGTTTCCCTGCCGGAATTTTGCAGCCTCCATTCTTTAATTTTGATGCCGATGATGCCGTTAATTACGGGGCTATCGGTGTCGTTATAGGACATGAAATGACTCACGGATTCGATGATCAAGGGCGACAGTTCGATAAAGATGGTAATCTTAATGATTGGTGGACTTCTGCCGATGCCGAGCAATTTACTAAACGAGCTGAAATTTTGGCTTCGCAATATGATAACATTGTTGTGCTCGATACAGTGCATGCCAATGGTCATTTTACATTAGGTGAGAATATTGCTGACCATGGAGGTTTACGCATTGCTTATACTGCATTGCACAATACTTTCGATGGTGTGGAGCCGGCTCCGATCGATGGATTTACTGCCGATCAACGTTTCTATCTGGCGTATGCTGCATTGTGGGCCGGCAATATTAGAGATGCCGAAATTCTCCGGTTGACGAAGATTGACCCTCACTCGTTGGGCCGTTGGCGTGTCAATGCTGCGTTGCGTAATATGGAAACTTTCTTTAAGGCTTTTGATATTAAAGAAGGAGATGCCATGTACATGGCTCCCGAAGATCGGGTGATTATTTGGTAATGGATTGTAGCAAACAAAAAAGGAGATAATCCTTTTAGGATTATCTCCTTTTTTGTTTATATCTTAATTGAAATATCGGGAAATTTGGAGAATATCTAATTCTACGAGATCGAGATGTTTTTGTATTTTGTGTAACGGTAGATTTAGTTTGCGAGATATTGCCTCGTCGCTTAGTCCCTTTTTTCGCAGTTGATAAATAAGTTTTTGTAGATCGCTCATTCGCTCTGAAATTCGTACGAGTTCTTTATCGTATAAGTCTTCGGGTGTGATGACTCTTAAATATTGTTCCATTTGACGTTGAGTCGTGTAGGCTTGTCGATATTGCCTTAATACATTTTTGTAATCGTGAACAAAAATGGAGATGAGTAATTTGAAGAAAAATTGCTTGACTGTCGGCGGCAGCATAAACTTTTTTGTTTTTTAGTTGTATATATTAAAACCTCCGCCTAATTCACATTCTTCAAAAGATGTCTTACTTGCTTTCACAGAATGGTGTGGGTTACACATGATTAGGCGGAAGGTTTAAAATCCTTCTTCCTATTTTGTAACACACACATATTTTCCCTAATGTAAGCAAGTAAGACGACTCAAAATTAAGCAATAGATTTGAATAAAAGGAGGTGCTTGATTTCATTTTTTTGAAAAAATGGCTATTCTATTATAACCCGAATTTTTTAATGGTTTATAGACTATTTAAATGGGTTTCTAAATAAAAAACGCAGGTTGATAACGCCTGCGTTTTTTATTTTTATAAGAATAATTTTTTATCCTGCTCTTTTTTCAGTGGACATGTAATCGTTGCTTTGTATTTTCTTATTGAACTTTTTCGATGATGATTATCGGAGTTTGGGGTTGTTGATATAATGCTGCATGAAAGTTGTCTATCATGTAAAATCCGGTAACTTTGCCGAGTGCCGATAAGAATAATTGCTCCGTTTTCATGTCTGGACAAGCCATGCGGGTAGTTGCTACTTGTGTAAAAGCTATTCCGAAAGCGGTTCCATCTAAAGAAATCCCTCCGAACATACGGTTACAGCCCGCAAATCCAGATAATTTTGCCTCTGGGATATCGATAACCATAGTCGGATTTTCTTCGGTGATTTTTTTCCCGTCGATAGTTGTGACTTTCCAAGAACCATTTAATAGATCTACCATTCGTTTTTCAAGGGTCATCACAGATTTCCCTTTTTCGTCACAGAATTTGATAGATAGCTCTTTGGTATCAGCTCGTTTATAAGAGCGGGTTTCGTTCAAAGCATTGAGGACAGTACGATCTGTAACTTCTGGCCGGCAAGCCTTCATCGTCGAGATGAGCGATTCGAAACGTAACCCATTCTCATTTTCGAAAAATGCAGTGCCGTTTATTACGTTGCAACCGTCGTTGCCGTAAATACGTCCGTTTGTGAGATCGAAAGTGATTTCTACTGGTGAATCGCCTATAACGGTTTTACCTTTGGCTGTTTTTATAATCCATGTCCCGTTGAGTTCTTCTCGATTTATAGAAATGTTTTTCTTCTCATTGGTTTGTGATGTGGAAGTTTGAGTTTGTGTCATACTTCCTTTTTCAGTCGTTTTACACGATACTGCGGATAGAAGTAAAATAATGAATCCGGTAAAAAGAAAATTTTTCATTATATATATTTGTTTTGGTTATATGCAAAGATAACAAATAAATTCTCGAAAAGTAGGACATTTTTTTATTTGTTATATATTAGGCTAATTCTTTCCCTACATAAGCTCCTTTTTCTTTGAGATTCAGTATTCCCGGATATTCTGGTTGCTTGTACCGGACACAGAGAACTATAATAATGAATAATATGCTTGCAAAGATTGTCCAGCCCGTGATTTCTTTGAGAGCCGACAACATGGCTTGTACTTGAATGCGTCCTGATACTTGCATGGTCGCAAGAGTAGTCGCGGTTTCGGCACTATGTCCTTGCATGAATTGACTGCCTTTCACCGTTTGATTGAAGCTGCCTGCGATTTCTGGATTCATCAAGTCTACTCCTGTCGATAGTGTGGCCATATAATGTTGCTGACGTTCGTTCAATAAGTTGGAATAAATCGCTGTTCCTACGGTCGGCCCGATAATTGACCGGGCAAAGAGCATTACAAAAATCCAAGACGACATATATTTGAGAGGCAGGCGTATACTACCCAATACGGCACACATGGTATAGAGTATCATCATACCGGTCGAGCGCAGTATCGTGGCCCATATCATGTGTTCATAAAGACCCATGCTTTGGTATTGGAAATACATATATATGGCGTAGGCTGTGATGAAACTGAACCCGAATGCGAAGATATATTTGAAGGGTATCTTGAAAGCCGATAGAATCATGCACAATATGGCTCCTATTACATATCCTACCAATGAATAGTTTCCCAACATGGCATTTTGAAAATTGTCTATTTTCATAGATATGCTGGTGAATACGCTCACGAACATGGCGCTGCAATTAATCATCATAAGCATGATGAATGTTATTGAAGCGAAAATAACATTCTTCTGTTTGAATACTCCTAGTTTCAGATAGGGGTGTTTCAAGTTTCCCTCAATAAAAATGAGAGCGGCCGTGGACAGTAGGAATAATATGGCGGCCAGCCGTATGTAGTAGTTGTCAAACCAGTCGAGTGTTTTACCATAAATCAGTATGAATGACCCAGCCATCATCATCAATGATGCGGCAATTACATCGCCGAATTGACGGAGATTGAAGTTGAGCTTTTTCAGATGCCTCTGATATTTCATGGTGGAAAGAACAACGACGATTGAGAGCATCAACATTCCCATCATATAGTAATAGACATATTGCCATTCATATTCATAGGCAAGCCATGCGGTCAACGAATTACCGGCTTGCGCGAAGAGCATGAAAAAGAGATAAATGATAGGTTGTGTGAGGCCTTTGGCTTGATCGTTCTTGTCGGCAACTACGGGATCGGTGGCTTCGGCTCCCGGGGTGATGATGTCGCTGGCCTCTATCTTGAATGCATACAGTATGAGAGCAAATAGATTTATCAAAGTGAGAGCCATGCGGATAAAACCCGTAATGAGACTGCATAACATGAGTAGTAACCAACTGTCTGTAATTGCACAAATATAGCTGAGCCAAAATAACAGAATGAAGCCTGTCATTAACATCATTTTGGGTCTCCTCACAGCCAAGACTCGTTGCATAAATGGTGCGAATACTACCATGCCGATTGCTCCGGCATAGCTTGCATATTGAATGTGCTCCGAGATAATTCCAAGACCGGACGACATCTCTCCACTATTTATGGTATATGCCCCGTTAATGAACATAATAGGGCAGAATAGCATGATGAGTATGATGATTCCCAGTGGTTTTGGAACCCAGTCGTAAAAAGGATAATTTTTTGTGTGAGCCATTTTTACAATTTAGCTTTTATAATAACCATCATTCCGGCTGCTAAGAGTCGGTTGTCTTCTTCCGATAATTCGTCAAACTCGATTCTTACAGGAATACGTTGTTGTATTTTTACGAAATTCCCGGCTGAATTATCGGTAGGTACTAAGGAGTATTTAGAACCCGTGGCTCCCGATATGGCCGATATGTGTCCCGAAAACTCTTTATCGGGAAAGGCATCGACTTTGATGCTTACTTTTTGGCCTTCGTATAAATTGGCTATTTGGGTTTCTTTATAATTGGCAATCACCCATTTTTGAGTATCGGGTATGATATAAGTGAGACTTTGACCGCCTTGTACAAATTGTCCGTCCTCTAAGGCCCGTCTTCCCAGTGTTCCGTCACAAGGGGCGGTAACTGCTGTATAGGACAAATTTAATCGAGCCATTTCCAAAGCTGCTTGGGCTCTTAATATTCCGGCTTCGACCGATGCTTTGCGGTTTGTAACTTCGTTTACTCCCGAAGTGGCTGCGGCTTTCTGTTTTTTCAGAGCTTCTAACTTGGCGAGTGTTGCTGTTAACTCGGTTTCGAGTTGTTCCACTTGTATGGGGGTAGCCGCATTACGTTGCAATAAGTTGCGGTAACGAGTCAAGTCTTTTTGCAATTTGCTTATGCGTGTATTTATTTCCTCGATAGAGGCATCGTAAACCGAAGCAGTCGCCTGTGTCGTCGTCAAACTGGAAGACAAGATTGCAATTCCGTTTTCGGCATCTTTCAAAGCCGCCTCGGCTTCCGATACTCGTATACGGTATTCTCTATCGTCCAGAACAAGTAATGTGTCGCCTTTGTGTACGAATTGGTGTTCGGTGAAGTAAACTTTCTTTACATATCCCGGTACGCGTATGTTGATTGGCGATATATATTGTTCTATTTGGGCATCGTTGCTGGTTTCGCAGCGTTTGTAATTGAGAAAAAGGCAAGCCGCTTCATAAACTCCGTAGCATAGAACGATGATACCGATTGCATTTAATGTATATTGTCCGAAACGCAATGCTTTTAATTTTTTACTCCGTTTATAATGAGAGCTATTTTCTTTTTTCATAATTGTAAAAGTATTTATATATACTGATTATTAATTTTACAGGATTATTGGGTGAGAATATCGAGTTGTTGGGTTAATTTCAGCAAATTCAATTCTGCTATTTTATAATTGTAGTGCGCGCTCAAATAGCCGTTTTGGGCTTCGGTTAATCGGAGCTCATCTTGTAAGAGTTCGGTCATGGAAGCTATTCCTTCTTTGTATTTATCGGTTGTAACCAAGTAAACTTCTTCGGCCAACTTGTAGTTGCTTTGTTGTTTTTCGTAATTGCGTTGATTGTTCATCAAATCCGATACCGAGTTAGTGTACTGTGTTTCTAGTTGTTTGCGGGTATTTTCCTGTTGGAGTACAGCTTTTCGGTATTCGACGTTGGCTTGTTGTTTTTTGGTGTGTTTGCTCAGACCATCGAAGATGGGTATTTTCAAGGACAGGCCGAAGTTGAATGATTCGTACCATTTGTTGGATATATGAGAGTGGAAGAAATGTTTGAATTTATCTGTATAAGCCGAATAAGCCAGTTGGCTGGTGAAATTGAGCGAAGGTATGTAACCTTGATTGATTATTCGTCCTTGTTTCTTTAATAATTGGGTTTGAGTATCCAGTAATTGGAGTTCGTATAGCGAATCTGATAAACCATTGAAACGCACATTCCCGGTTATGTCGGGATTGAGCGGGGTAAGAGTTATCTCGTATTCCGAGGGAAGGTCAAGCGTATATTTCAGAAGGTTGAGTTGCTGGTTAAGCATAGCTTGGGCGTTGTGATATTGAACCCTCATATTTTCGAGATTTATTTCAACACGTTTTACATCTACGTCCATAGCCATTCCATTATCGAAGAATGCTTGTGTGATGTTGCGAAGGGAATCTAGACGGGCGATATTTCCTTCGATAATTTGTAATTGACAGATGGTCGTTTGTCCCAAGAAATAGAGTTTTCCTATTTCGACGATAAGATCCTCTTTGGCTTTTTCGTAAGACAATAGGTCTATTCGATTTACTAATTCCGAGATGGCGATACTTGTATATAGAGTCTGATTATATAATGGTAATTGCAGTTGTAAACCGCCATTGGCATTGTATCGTAGTGTCTTGGTGACGTTATAGGGAGTTCCATATTTGCTTCCGTCGGTTACCGAAACGGCCGGTTCGGGACTATTGGTAAAATTGGCGAAAGCATTGATGACCGGTAACAGTTTGAACCTGTTTTCAGAGATCCCGTATTTGCTTTTTTGGACATTTAGATTTTTATTTTGCAGAGAGAGATTATTCGCTATGCCCATTTCGATGCATTCTTTCAATGTCATCACTTGTCCAGATTGGGCATAATTGAGTGCAATAAATAAAAAACAGCACAAAAATACGCTAGTGACTTTTTTCATAAATTAATACCTATTTGTTCGGGGGACAAAGGTAGATTGAAAAAAGTCACTTTTTTAGAGGAAAAACAAACCAAAATTGTTCTAAAACACGGATTAAATATGGTTATTCTTCATTCCGTTTCGGATATCGGGTCGGGCGTATCAACAATCGTAAGGTGGCGTTATAGGTAAAATAGTACCAACACCAGTTTAGAAAAGTGATAATTTTATTTTTCATGCCTAATATGGAAACCAAATGAACTCCCATCCATGTGAACCAAGCCGGCCGCCCGTATAATTTTAGATAGGGCAAGTCGGCTACGGCACGATTACGGCCGATGGTTGCCATGTTTCCTTTATCTTTATAATGAAAAGGCGTTTCGAAACTGTTCCGGTTCAAATTTTTTGCTAACAATTTGCTTTGTTGTATGGCTACCTGAGCTACTTGCGGGTGACCTTTGGGATAGTTTTTTTCGGTAAGCAGGGCTATATCGCCGATTGCGAAAAGGTTTTCACACCCGACGACCCGGTTGTATTCGTCTGTGACGATTCGTCTTCCTTTCCCTATGGACGTTTCTGGAATTCCTTTCAAAGGTTCGCCGGTGATACCTGCTGTCCAGATGAGGGTATGGCATTTTATTTTATCGCCGTTGTCAAAACTCACGTAAGTCCCGTCGAACGATTTCATGGTATGTCCGGTAATAACTTCGACTTCGAGTTGTTCGAGGTATTGTCGAGATTTGGTAGAGGCTTCTGTACTCATATTCTGTAATAGGCGGTCTGAACCTTCGACAATAACGACGCGCATATCGCAAGGACTGATCTCGGGATATTCTCGAGACAGAATGTACTTTTTCATTTCACCCAAAGCACCCGCTATTTCGACTCCGGTCGGGCCTCCGCCGACAACCGTGAAGCAGAGAAGCGTGCGGCGCGATTCGGGATCGGCGCAGGTACAGGCCCGCTCTAAACAGAATAGTATTTCATTTCTTAGTCGGATAGCCTCGGCAGTAGATTTCAGAGTATATACTCGTTCCCTTAATTCGGGCATATTGAAAAAATTATTGGTTGTGCCTGTGGCGAGCACCAAATAATCATAATTTATATTTCCTGTATTGGTCGTTAAAATTTGCTTTTGAGTATCTACTGCAAGAGCTTCTCCCATATGGAAACGGACGTGACGTAATTTACGTAGCTCTTTCCTGAAAGGAAAACAAATGGCGGCCGGTTCAAGTCCCGACGAGGCTATTTGATAAAACAGAGGAGGAAAGGCATGAAAATTTTTTCTATCGACTAAGGTCACTCTGAACTTTTCAGGATTAATTCGTTTGGCCAGTAAAAATCCGGCAAATCCGCCTCCGACGATAACGATGTGTTGTAGTTTTTTTTCTGTGCTCATGTCTGTGCAATTTTGAGGTATAAAGATACGAAAAAAGTTTCTTCTTTTTTATATAAGACATTTTGGCGTAAAAAATGTTCATTCGATGTGTTGGGAAAGAAAAATCTTATAAAATGCTCTCAGGGTTGTGTTGTTTTGTCATTATTTACGTACATTTGTCTGATAATCATGTTAAGGCATTTAATGAAACTTATATTCAAGTCAAATATCATATTTCTATTGCTGTCGTTTTCCTCTTTTTTATCTGTGGCGCAGATTAATACCGATAGAGTGATGAATATCGGACGTAATGCACTTTATTTTGAGGACTATATTCTGTCGATGCAATATTTCAATCAAGTAATAAAGGTAAAGCCGTATATGGCCGAGCCTTATTTTTATAGAGGAGTTGCGAAGTTGAGCCTCGATGATTTTAAAGGGGCAGAAGAAGATTGTACCCTTTGTATCGAACGTAATCCTTTTATTGTCAATGCCTATCAAGTTCGGGGGATTGCCCGACAGAATCTTGGGGATTATCAAGGCGCTATCGACGACTATACCGAGGGTTTGCGTTATGCCCCCGAAGATAGGTCTTTTTTGAATAATAAGGCTATTGCCGAAGTGCAGTTGAAAAAATATGACGAAGCCGAAAAAAGTTTCGATAAACTCATAGCTTTGCATCCGAACTATTACAACGGTTATATGAGTAGGGCCCAGTTCTATTTGGAGAAGGGCGATACGATAAAAGCGATTGATGATATAGATAAAGCTATTTCGATAGATAAATACATATCGGGAGCATATGCTCAACGGGCTATTATTAAAGTGTTGCACGATGCCGATTATGATTCGGCTTTGGCCGATATGAACGAGGCTTTGAGGCTCGATCCCAAAGAAGTGTCTTACTATTTCAATAGGGCTCGTATAAAATATCATCAAGATGATTTGCAGGGAGCTATGGCCGATTATGATTATATATTGAAACTAGATCCCGATAATACGATGACCTACTACAATCGGGGATTATTGCGTATGCAAGTAGGTGAACGGAATAAGGCTATATCCGACTTTACAAAAGTAATAAAGGCTGAACCGAACAATTATTTCGCAATTTATAATCGAGCTTTGTTATATGATATGATCGGGAATTATGGGAAGGCTATTTCTGATTTTAACGTAGTTTTGGAACAGTACCCCGATTTTGCCGCGGGTTTTTATGCTCGCTCTGAGGCGAAACGGAAAATGGGCGATATGAAAGGCGGTGAAAAGGATTTCATGCTAGCTATGGATTTACAAAAGAAGACCCAGTATGAACCGATCGATGAAAATACAGTAGCTTCGAATAATAGTAAAAAATCGGGACAAGCAGCCGATGAGCGGTCTGAGTCTGATAAAAATATTAATAAGTTCAATCAAATATTGGTAGCCGATGCCCATACCGAATATAAGCCGGAATATGAGAATAAAATTCGGGGACGGGTACAAGATCAGAATGTGCAAGTATCCGTACAGCCAATGTATGTGCTTACTTATTATGAAAGACCCGATGCCGTTCGTCAGAATATTTATTATGTAAGGGAACTCGAAGAGTTGAACGATACCCATGTGTTTAGCAAGAAATTATTGCTTACGAATGCCGAGGCGGCACTGCTATCCGATCAGGTAAACTATCATTTCTCTTCCATAAATGATTATTCCCGTCTTATAGAGATAAATCCTTCTAATCCATTGGCCTATTTCGGTCGAGCTGTCGATTTTATGCTTGTTCAGGATTTTTCTAGTGCTCTTGACGATTTGAATAGAGCTATTATGACGAGTCAAAATTTTACGTTAGCCTATTTCCTTCGGGCTGTTGTAAGAGCGAAACAAATAGAATATCAACTTTCGGCGGAGTCTGTACAGAGTATAGATTTTCAACAGGTGCGCTCGAAAAACTCCAAAGATTTCTCTTTGTCTGGATTACCGGCAGTGGGAAATGAGAGTTTGAAAATGGAATATGAGATGGTGCTGCGTGATTATGAGAAGGTGATAGAGTCTGCACCGCGGTTTATATATGTATATTACAATCGTGGAAATCTGCGTTGTTCCCAGCAAGATTATAGGGGTGCTATTGCCGATTATACCGAGGCGATACGGTTACGTCCCGATTTTGGAGACGCTTATTATAACCGAGGGTTAGTCTATTTAAAACAAGGCGATACGGTTAAAGGTACGGCAGATTTGAGTAAAGCGGGAGAGTTGGGAGTTGTGGCTGCGTATAACTTGTTGAAACGAATGAGCGATTAAAAGATTTTTATAAATATCCGTTTGGGTAATGAAATAATTATTATTTTTGTGCCTTGGAAAAAGAGGCGCAGTCATGTGTCTCTATTATTAAATGTATAAAATAGAAGCGTTTTTTGAAAAACGTTGAAAATAGATAAGGACAGAAAAATGATGATTAAGATTACGTTTCCCGATAATTCGGTAAAGGAATTTGAATCTGGTATTACACCTTTACAAATAGCCGAGAGTATAAGTCCAAGATTGGCTCAGGAAGTTCTTGCGGCGACAGTCGATGGACAGGAGTGGGATCTTTCTCGTTCCATAAACGCAGATGCTGCTATTAAACTTTTCAAGTGGGACGATCCAGAGGGAAAACATGCATTTTGGCATTCTTCGGCACACTTGTTGGCCGAGGCATTACAAGAACTGTATCCCGGTATTAAATTCGGTATAGGCCCGGCTATCGAAAATGGATTTTATTATGACGTGGACCCGGGGGAGGCTACTATTACGGCGGCCGATTTTCCTACGATAGAGGCTAAAATGCTCGAATTGGCGAGCCGTAAAGAACCGATTGTTCGGAAAGAAATATCGAAGGCCGATGCTCTCGACCGATTCGGTAAACGTGGAGAAGAATATAAAGTTGAACTTATCAGCGAACTCGAAGACGGTACGATAACTACTTATACGCAAGGTGCGTTTACCGATTTGTGCCGGGGACCGCATTTGCCCAATACGGGGCTTATCAAGGCCGTGAAGATAACTTCTTTGGCCGGGGCATATTGGAGAGGCGATGAGAAGCGCAAACAATTGGTTCGTGTATATGGCATCACGTTCCCGAAGAAGAAGTTACTCGATGAGTATCTTGTTTTGATGGAAGAGGCGAAAAAACGAGACCATCGTAAAATTGGTAAGGAAATGGAGCTCTTTGCTTTTTCTTCCAATGTGGGGCCGGGATTACCTCTTTGGTTGCCGAAAGGGACACAACTGCGGGATCGTCTTGAAGCTATGTTGCGTAAAGTTCAAAAACGTTTTGGGTATTTGCAGGTGATTACTCCTCATATAGGAAATAAGATGTTGTATGTGACATCAGGGCATTATGCTAAATATGGGAAAGATTCTTTCCAGCCCATTCATACGCCGGAAGAAGGAGAAGAATATTTGTTGAAGCCTATGAACTGTCCGCATCACTGTGAGATTTACAAGGTGACACCGCGGTCTTATAAAGATCTTCCTCTTCGTTTTGCAGAGTTTGGTACAGTTTATCGATATGAACAAAGTGGTGAGTTGCATGGTTTGACTCGTGTACGTAGTTTCACCCAAGATGATGCGCATATATTCTGTCGTCCGGATCAGTTGAAAGACGAGTTTTTGAAAGTAATGGATATTATATTCATTATCTTCAAAGCTTTGAAGTTCGATAATTTCGAAGCCCAAATCTCTTTGCGCGACCCTAACAATCGCGAGAAGTATATCGGTAGCGATGAAAATTGGGAAAAAGCGGAGCGGGCCATTGTCGAGGCTTGTGAAGAGAAGGGGTTAAAAGCCAGAGTCGAATATGGTGAAGCTGCATTCTATGGTCCTAAACTCGATTTCATGGTTAAAGATGCCATCGGCCGGCGTTGGCAATTGGGAACCATACAAGTGGATTACAACTTGCCGGAACGTTTCGAACTCGAATACACCGGTAGCGATAACCAGAAACATCGTCCGGTAATGATTCACCGGGCTCCTTTCGGTTCTATGGAAAGGTTTGTTGCAGTTCTCATCGAGCATACGGGCGGAAAATTCCCGTTGTGGCTTACTCCCGATCAAGTGGCTGTTCTGCCTATAAGCGCTAAATTTAACGACTATGCACAACAGGTTGTTAGCGAATTGGCCGAGAAGGATATTCGGGCATTTGTTGATGACAGGAATGAAAAGATAGGGCGGAAGATTCGCGATAACGAACTGAAAAGAATCCCTTATTTGCTCGTTGTTGGTGAAAAAGAGGCTGAAAATGGTGAAGTTTCTGTAAGAAAACAGGGTGAAGGTGATAAAGGTTCGATGAAAATTGCTACCTTTGCCGAAAATTTAAATGCAGAAGTAGAAGAATTACTCAAAGAATGGTAGTCTGAATGGATAAAAAACCGCAACCGCAACCGCAGTCTAATAGGCCAAACAAGCCTATGCCTGCAAAAAAGAATGATATAAAAGACCAATATCGTGTCAATGAACGTATTCGGGCGAAAGAAGTTCGTTTGGTCGGTGACAATGTAGAGCAAGGGGTATATACCATACAAGAAGCTATACATATGGCTGATGAACAAGGTCTTGACTTGATAGAAATTTCGCCTAATGCAGTGCCGCCGGTATGTAAGATTTTAGATTATCAAAAGTTTCTCTATCAGCAGAAAAAACGTCAGAAAGAGCAGAAAGCTAAGTCGACGAAGATTGTTGTTAAGGAGATTCGTTTCGGACCTCAAACCGATGATCACGATTATAATTTCAAATTGAAACATGCCATCGGTTTTCTGAACGAAGGAGCAAAAGTGAAGGCTTATGTCTTTTTTAAGGGTCGTTCTATTCTGTTCAAGGAACAGGGTGAAGTGCTCTTGTTGCGTTTCGCGAACGATTTGGAAGACTATGGAAAAGTGGAGATGATGCCGGTTCTGGAAGGTAAGCGTATGATCATCATGATAAGCCCGAAGAAAAAATAAATAGGATATTTGACAAACTATTCATTCAATTATAAAATTAAAATTTAGTAAAATGCCAAAGATTAAAACTAATTCCGGTGCCAAAAAGAGGTTCGCCCTTACCGGAACAGGAAAAATCAAGAGAAAACATGCTTTCAAAAGTCACATTTTGACTAAGAAAACGAAGAAGCAAAAAAGAAATCTTACTCACATGGGAACGGTAAATACCGTTGATGTAAACAATGTAAAAGCATTGTTGGGTATGAAATAAGCTTCGGCGATTTCTAAAATTTTTCTCAAAAAAGAGTAGTTTCAAATTTTATTAACCGAATGTTTTTAGCTTGAAGTTTACCTTGAACGGTAGCGCTAACATTCAAAACAGAAAAAAACTATGCCAAGATCAGTAAATCACGTTGCTTCAAGAGCAAAAAGAAAAAAGATTCTTAAACTTACCCGCGGTTATTATGGTTCTCGTAAAAACGTTTGGACCGTTGCCAAAAATACTTGGGAAAAAGGTTTGACGTATGCTTATCGTGACCGTAAAAATAATAAGCGTAATTTCCGTGCGTTGTGGATTCAACGTATCAATGCGGCTGCACGTCTCGAAGGTATGTCTTATTCTAAGTTAATGGGTGCACTGCATAAAGCAGGAATCGAAATTAATCGTAAAGTCCTTGCCGATTTGGCAATGAACAATCCCGAAGCATTCAAAGCTATCGTTGAGAAAGTAAAATAAGACAAAGGGATTTGTAGTTTTATATAAAAAATTAGGGGTTGCCATTCATGGTAAACCCCTAATTTTTTTATTGAAAATATTTTGTTTATTCAAAGTATTTGGTTAGCTTTGTATCAAAGACAAGAGAAAGCCCGGTCGTATCAAAGTAGATTGGGAAACTCATCAAAAATTATGAAATGCCGAGACAAGCTTTTCGTTCCAATGGCGGGCCACGCCTTTCGAGGTATGCTTAGCACGGTGGATTACAAAGGGGCGAAGGCTCTCAAATCCTGTCTTTCGGAGTTTCATCGCATCCTTTGATACGACCCCTTTATATAGCCCGACTTTTATAGAGTCGGGCTTTTTTAGTGTAAAATTTGATGTTGCGGATAAAAATTCATCGCTAATCCCACGGATTTTTTTACTGAACTATAAAAATGCTGGAATAAATATCGATCGTTATTTGAATACAAGTATTTAGAATAAAATTGTATCTTTGTATGCGAAAGTCGGAAGTAGTTGGGCTTTGTGTAAAGCGGGTATATTTTCACCTTTGCATGTAGTCGGTTGCTATCTTTGAAAATACATTTATCATGGCAGATACTATTGCACAGTTCGAACACGTTATTTCTATTTGCAGGGATTTATTCGTCAAGAAGCTGAAAGATTATGGCGCTTCATGGCGGATTATGCGTCCGCAGTCGGTCACCGACCAAATCTTTATTAAGGCAAAACGTATAAGAAGTATAGAGACGAAAGGCGAAAGTAAAATAGATGAGGGTGTCCGTTCGGAACTAATCGGAATTGTTAACTATGGTATTATAGGATTAATTCAATTGCATCTCGGATATTCCGATTCGGAGGATATAACTGTTGAGAGGGCTTTGGATTTGTATGACAAATACATGACGGAAACAAAGGAGTTGATGTATGCCAAAAATCATGATTACGACGAGGCTTGGAGAAGTATGCGCATCAGTTCATACACCGATTTGATATTGACAAAGATTTGTCGGACTAAGCAAATAGAGAATAACAACGGTAAAACTCTTGTCTCGGAAGGGGTCGATGCCAACTATATGGATATGATTAACTATTCATTGTTTGGTCTTATAAAAATAGAATATGGCGAACAAGACGATTAAAGACAATAGGAAATCTTCTTTGATTCAATGGCTTGTTTTTCTATCTCGCTTGATCGTAGGCGGAACGTTTGTGCTTTCGGGGTTCGTGAAGGCTATCGATCCCTATGGCACGGTTTATAAGTTTCAGGATTATTTTTCGGCGTTTCATCTCGATTTCCTTTCTTCTTTTGCCATGCTTTTTTCGGTGGCTCTTTCTGTCATCGAGTTTGTGTTAGGAGTACATCTGCTGTTTGGATCTTATCGTAAGTCTACCCCTCGGCTGATCTTTATTTTTCTTTGTGTGATGACTCCTGTCACTCTTTATTTGGCAATAGCCAATCCTATATCCGATTGTGGTTGTTTTGGGGATGCGGTTCATCTAAGTAACTGGGCTACATTTTTCAAAAATGTATTGCTATTGATTATCGTATTGTTTTTAGTTTACCGGAATACCTCTTTAAGAGCTTTGTATAATCAGCAGGTGCAATGGCTCACCGGATTGTATTCGCTGTTGTTTGTCTTCTTTTTTGTTTATATTGGTACGTATTATCAGCCCTATCTCGATTTTCGGCCTTATAAAATAGGCGTAAATATACCGGAAGCATTAGCTGTCGAAGAGACGGAGCGTGAATTTGTGTTCATTTATGAGAAGAACGGCGAGAGGAAGGAGTTTTTACTCGATAATCTGCCTTCGGAAGAAGAGGGGTGGATATTTGTAGATAGGTATGAAAAGGCAGTTTCGGGACAGGAATCCGTAACACCGATAATCGAGGATTTTACTATCTATCGTGGTGCGACCGATATAACCGAAGATATTATTTATGACGAGAACTATCGTATTCTATTGCTTTCGCCAGATCTTGAAACTGCCGATGATAGTGAGGTCGACCGAATTAACGAGCTTTATGATTATTGTGTCGAGCGTGGATATGAGTTTGCTTGCGTTACGGCTTCTACCCCGCAGGGTGTAGAGGCTTGGCAAGAAAATACAGGGGCGGAATATCCGTTCTATTTTATGGATAAAACGGTTATCCGCACTATTGCGAGAGGAAATCCGTGTGTGCTGTTATTGAAAGGGGGAACGATATTACGAAAAACTTCTCCTTCACAATTGCCCGATGAGACTTTGTTGGTTCAGCCGCTGGATAAGCTTACATACGGTCAGCCGGAAATTTATCGACCAGAAAGGCGGATATGGTTTATCGTTTTGTTATATGCCGTGCCGATGCTCTTTTTGTTGTTGACCGAGAAAACCGTGGCGATGATAATCGGACGCGTACGGCAGTGGCGGGATGCCCATCGTCGAAAGAAAAAGGAGACTGAAAATAATATAATAGAAGGAAAATAATGTATAGTTTTAACCAATAAAAATTTATTTGTTATGAGAAAAAACATTGTTGCAGGAAACTGGAAAATGAATACTACTCTTCAAGAAGGAGTAGCATTGGCTAAGGAAATAGATGCCGCTTTGGCAGGGGTATCTACTAAGTGCGATGTTATCATCGCTACTCCGTTTACTCATTTAGTGTCGGTGGTCAATGCCATAGATACCAAACGTATCGGGGTAGGTGCTGAAAATTGTGCCGATAAAACGGAAGGCGCTTATACAGGAGAGGTTTCTGCCAAGATGGTGGCATCGACGGGTGCTCAATATGTTATTCTCGGTCACTCCGAACGTCGTGCATATTATCACGAAACTCCCGAAATCTTAAAAGAAAAAGTTCTTTTGGCTTTGGCTAATGGGCTGACTCCTATTTTTTGTATCGGGGAAGTTTTGGAAGAACGTGAAGCTGGAAAACATTTCGATGTCGTGAAAGCTCAGGTGGAAGAATCTTTATTCAACCTTTCTGCTGAGGATTTCGGAAAAATCATTTTGGCTTATGAGCCGGTTTGGGCGATCGGTACAGGAAAGACTGCAACTGCCGACCAAGCTCAAGAAATACATGCTTTTATCCGTAAGACCATTGCCGACAAGTATGGAAAAGAAGTGGCAGAGAATACTTCGATCCTTTATGGTGGAAGCTGTAAGCCGAGCAATGCAGCCGAGTTGTTCGCTAAACCCGATGTAGATGGGGGGCTTATCGGAGGTGCTGCTTTGAAAGCCGATTCATTTATGGGCATTATTACTGCATTCTGATAAAATAGACTTTATAAAGGCTGCAAAAGTAAGAATAAATACTTATTTTTGCAGCCTTACTATTTTGAATGAAAACGTTGGTTATGCGCAAGTCTCTTTTTTTTATTTTGCTGTTGGCCATGATTGGTTTAACGAATGGGGCGCAAGCTCAGATTGCCGTTATGGATACCTCGATCGTTCAGTATCTCGAACGACCCGAGACGGGTGGTAAAGTCAAGGTTGTACAACCGGCTCAGTTGGCTAAGCGGGTAAGTCGGGCAGAAGGGGTGATAAAGTACGACGGAAATAAAGGTTATGCCCAGTCTTCGGGATTTCGTATACAAGTATTTTCCGATAATGACTATCGTACGGCTAAAAATAATGCCTTATATAAAGAGGGACTTATTCAACAGGCTTTTCCCGAATTGGAAACATATGTGACTTTTACGTCTCCGTTTTGGCGATTGAGAGTGGGCGATTTTCGTTCGTATGAGGAAGCCGGAAATGCGTTGATACAATTAAAGAAAGAGTTTCCCCAAATGGCACGGGAGATGCGTGTCGTTCGGGACAAAATACATATACAGATACATCAGGGATTTACAGAATAACTTTGAGCGATGGAGGAAGAACAGTCTGTTTTGGCCTCGGAGGAGCAACGCCGCATTTGTAAAGAATTGGCCGAGCACTATCGAGCTATTATTTCTTTGTTGGGCGATGATCCTGACCGTGAGGGATTGCGCAAGACTCCCGAACGTACGGCGAAAGCGATGATGCAATTAACAAGAGGATACCGTCAATCGGCGCAGGAAATTATATCATCGGCAGTATTTGAGCATACGGGATCTCGCATTGTAGTAGTACGCGACATTGAGTTTTATTCTTTTTGTGAACATCATTTACTTCCCTTTTTCGGGAAAGTCCATGTCGGGTATATCCCGTCTGGCGGTATTGTCGGTTTGAGTAAAGTGGCTCGTTTGGTCGAAGTGTTTGCCCGGCGTTTTCAGGTGCAGGAGCGTCTTACGGCACAGATTTGTCAAAGCCTTACCGATACGCTTTCTACCGAGGGGGTGATGGTCGTCGTAGAAGCTCGCCACCTTTGTATGCAAATGCGAGGAGTCGAGAAGCAAGGAGCTGTTACGGTTACATACGATAGTAGTGGTAAATTCGAACAGGAAGAGTGGAGACGAGAATTTTATTCTCTTATCGGGAAAAATTCTATCGGATAATAACTTTCTATGATTCAAAAGCTAATTGTTTTGTAGGAGCTTGTCCGATGAAAAAAATTAGTAAACCATTTGCATAAACCGAAAAGTAAAACTATCTTTGCACTCGCAATTGCGAAAATAGCTCAGTTGGTAGAGCACAACCTTGCC
>OLPS01001029.1_pt1 | contig 31837 bp, 59 predicted proteins | sample 1673071 | NCBI WGS metagenome assembly OLPS01 (sample SAMEA3136752, study PRJEB25190) | human gut metagenome | reverse complement strand
AACACGCGCATTAGGTAAATATTTTGTAGGAAATTTTCCAAATAGTAATATTCCAGCATAAGTTAAATGTCCTTTTTTCATGAGAGCTCTCGCTTCAAGAATTTCTTCTAAAGATAAATTAGTATTTAAAATTTCTTTATATTTAGAAAGTAATTCGGTATCAACATCTTCAAATGTAGATTCTTCTACTACTAAATCTTCAAATCTTCTCTCACCTTTATCATATTCGTATCAGGCACGTTAAAACATACTTTTTTATATAAATTCATATTTTAATAGAAAAATGTGGAGAAATTGCTCTCCACATAGACATTTTATTTTATATTTCTTTATACCTTTTTATACTTCTTTATTTTAAAGTTGCGGAATAATTGCGTAATCAGCTATTACTGCGGAATGTATTTTTGATTTTTTTCTCTGAAAAGAAATCATTTATTACACTATCAAAAATATCTACTGCTTCATCATCCATTTCAGGAGTGAATGTTACATATCTATCTAAGGTTACTTGAACTGAGGCATGACCAAGTCTTCTTGATACTGCTTTGACATTTGTTCCAGCTTCTAGTGCTTTAGTTGCATAGAAGTGTCTCAATGTATGAAATCTAAATTCCTTGTTGTATGGTTTAAGCTTCTTTTGGATATTTCTTCTAACATAGCTAGGTCGCTTTAGATAACCTTTTGAATCACTACACACATATTTACCCCCTCCAAATGTTTTACCGTAGAGAAGGGCGAATTTATCCAAATTAGACTTATACTTTTTTAACATTTCTATCAAATCATTAGAAACTTTAATATTTCTAATCGATGTAGGGGTTTTTGTTGCAATTTCATGAATACCACCAATTTCACTTATTTGCTTATTGATATCTAATGTGTGCTTTTTAAAATCAACATCATCCCATGTCAAACCGAATATTTCAGAGCATCTTGCACCAGTGTAAAGAGCAATGTAGAAAGAAATGTATTCTGGATCAGTTTCATGGAATAGGGTAGGGATTAGCCTCAAGGTATCTTCATCTGGTAATTCATAATTTAAACATTTATCTTTTTTATATTTTTTCTTCCTGATATAGAGATATGGATTATTAGCTATAAATCCTTGATCAAATGCTAAACGAAGCATTTGTCCTAAAACGATATGAACATTTTTCATAATGTATTTAGTTAAGCGCTCAGATGCTTCTGTAATAAAGTTTTGAACCACCATGACATTTATATCTTTTAAATATAAATGTCCTAAACAAGGCTTAATATGATTGTTGTAGACCCCTGTATATCCATGCATTGTATTTTCTTTTAATGATTTGTTTGTTGCTTCATTTTTCAACCAATAATCATACAGTTCGTTTACAGTCATTTTATTTTGAAGATTCTGATAGCCCATTCGATTATGCGCATCAAGCTTGATTTTTAAATTTTCTTTTGCTTCTTTTAAAGTAGCCCCATAAGCATAAATTCTTTTAGGATTCCCGTTTTCGTTTTTACCAACAACTTCATTTACTTCATATGTATATTTACCATCTTTTTTCTTGATTTTTCTTGCTTTTGACATAAATCACGTCTCCTTTCGTATAATAAAACGCCTATGGACATAAACAGGCGTAATATATTTAATTAAGCTTCAATGCTTTTTCTTTTTCAAAAGCTATAATCATTTCAGTTATATCAATCATATCTTCAGGACTGACAGTATGATCAACAGCTAATATTGAATTTTCATAGACATCTATATAATCATCTAACATTTCAGGATGATTATCATAAATGCAATCTAGGTTTTTATCGTGGTTGGTATTTTTCATATTATTGTTTCTTTAGTTCAACTACTTTGCTGACACCTTGCATAGAAGCGGTAAATGAAAGAATATCATTTTTATATGTAAATTCTTTTGTATCATCATTTGAAGCTAATAGTGCATTTTTAGTTTTTTCATGGTCATTATTAGATATCCATGAATATTCACTAGTGGCAGTAGTAGGAGCATCATATGAACCAACCCAATAAGTTGCTTTTGTTTTTCCTTCATCCGTCACCCAATCGATAGAAATAACGTTATCAGAAATTGTAGCTTCTATCCATGTGTCCTCATTTTCATCTGATTTCCAAGTCCCTGTTAAATTTAAAGGTTCTTTCTTTTCTTCTTTTTTTGTTGTAGTTGTTTCTTTAGATGTTGTTTTGTCTTTTGGATTGCTATTTCCACATGCAGTTAGAGATAGAGCTAAAGCTCCAATTAATACTAGACTTAATAATTTTTTCATTTGTTTTTCCTCTTTTCTTATTTTTTTTGAATTTTTCTTTTTCTAGGTTTAAATACATAACCTCTTTCGATTTTTTTCTTGTAATCATCTATCCATTCATCAACAAGAATTTTATTATCATCGTGATGATAAACATTGTCTGAATATGATTTTTCATCATAAGGTTCATACCATTTTGTGTCTTTATATTTTTCTAAGACTTCTATTGATTTATCAATTCTATTCATTTTCATATATATTCTTGATACTTGCCCGGGTGCCCATGAATAGTATGGAGCGAGAGTATACGCTTTTTGAAAAGCTAATAATGCATTTTGATAGTCATATTCTCCTTCATATGCTTCTCCAAGCCATGATAATATGGTTGCAATGTGAAAATTCATAGCATCAAAGTTACTCATTTTATAGAGTGAAATATAAATAGGATCTATTTTTATGAACCGTTCTTGATACAGTTCATTTGTAAGATAGTTCAAGAATATTTCTATACTTTCTTTTCTATGAGATACTCTTGAATTGTGATATGCCTCACATAAATAATATCTGCTTTGAGGGGTGTTGTATTTTTTTAAAAGATTTATAGCGTAATCTAAACGTTCTTGCCTTGAAGAAAAACTATCTATAATTTGTGGCGATTTATCACTCAATAAATCATGTCCGACATAATCAACGTTAATTAAATCTTTTGCGATGCATATTTCCTCTGTACACATAAAACTTCCTCCTAAATAATTTTCTCATTCAGTGAATACCAAATCTTTAATGGTATTCCTTTTTCTTTTACAATAAATTCAATATTTTCAATATCTTTTATATTATGTAGTTCTTCATACATCAGTAATCTAATAGCAAATTCATTTGCTTCTCTTTCTAATCGTGTTTTATAAACTCTTCTTAGAAAATTAAAACTGATGTCTTTATCAAAATGCAGGACATAGTGTCCCAACTCGTGTGCTATAAGAAAATTTTCATAAGCACAATCTAAATCATTTCTAACAAATATGTATCCTTTAGAATCAACAATCATCAGTCTTGAATCTAAAGTCTTTGCTTTGAAATCTTGATATTGGATAGATACATCCAAGTGATCAGCAATTTCTTTTACATTTGATGTTTTAAATTCATAAAATAGAGCTTCTATTTTACTGTTTATATTCATTCATAAGCACACTCCTTTAAATAATATTATTTGTGCTTTCTAGATATAATCTTCAACATATCAGCAATATCACCTGCCATTTCCATGATTTCATCATCAGACATATTTTCTAAATCATACCCACCAAAATCGGCTACCATTTCTTGTTTTAAAATGAAGCTTAAGGCTTCTTGTGGGGTAGAGAAAGACATTTGAGAATCATCTGATTTATATTTGGCATCACTTCTACCTAATAAGTAATCAATAGTTACATTAAATATATCTGCAATCCTTTCTAAAGTTTCATAATCAGGTTGTCTATCGCCACGTTCCCACTTACTTATTGATCCATTAGATACTTCTAGCAAATTAGCAAGTTCAGTCTGATTTAATTTTTTTTGCTCTCGCAATTTTTTTAGCCTCATTGCAAAGCTTATTTTGTTTGTCATTTTATTGCCTCCTATATAGACAAATTGTCTAATCTATAATTAAAGTATAATATATTTGGACAAATTGGTTAATATATTTGGACAAATTGGGCAAAAATAATTGACAAATGGACGAACTGTAGATATAATGAAATTGTAGTTGGACGATATGTCCAATATTGGAGGTGATTACTATTGCAGTTGTCAATTATAGAAGGTACTACGGTTATACACAGCAAGATTTCGCAAATCTTATAGGAAAAGATAGAAAAACGTACTGTTTAAAAGAGAAAGGTCGTATTAATTTTTCTCCTCGAGAAATGTTGTTGATTAGAGATGAATTAAGAAAATTTGATAAATCATTAACTATAGATCAAATTTTTTTTACTTCAAAAATGGACAAAATGTCCAAATCAAATTAAAGCCGTTGTACGTTATGTCTTAAAGCACAAACATATTTTAACTGATATTTGATGAAGTTTCCTAAAAAGACACTTTATTAAATACAAGAATTTGGAGTTTTTAGAAAGGAGAAAAAAACTATGGATGAAACAAGAGAACAATATCTAGAAAGAATTATTAATGGTTCAACAGCTTACATCAATGTCAAAGAAAGAAGAGAAGAAAAAACAACAGAACAAATCATTAATGATTACGTTGGTGTTCTAAATCAAATTTTAGAAATTCTAAACATGGAAACTTTAGAAGATGAAGAACTTCATTATGTAAAACATTCATTAAGAAAAAGGTTTGAAGGTTCTATCTTACTTGGAATTTAGGAAAGGAGAGGTAATCATGGCAAGAGAATTGTATGGTCCGCTGTTTTCAGTTAAAAAAGCTGCGAATTATTTAGGAATTGGAATAACTCGTACTTATAAGCTTGTTAATACAAATATTTTGAAAAGTATCAAGGACAAAAATGGTTCGTTGATTGCTAAAAGTGTTCTTGATGATTACATCGAAGAACAGTACCAAAAGAACGCAAGTTCTTAAAAATTAAATAAGTAATTACTGGTCATCAAGGAGCCAATCTCAAGTCTCCGATAACAAAATAGCATTGATGATTTACTAACTACAGACATAAAAAAGAACTAATACCATACAAGTTTTTATTTAAAGAGGTTGGTTCCTTGATGGCTGGTAATGGAAAGGAAAAAAATTATGACTAAAGAAGAACAAGTTGAAATTATTAAATTCAAAATAAAACATGAAATAGAATATTTAGAAGAGCTTGTTGAACGTAGAAATAAGGCAAGAAAAGAATTTCATAAATGCTATAAAAATCAATCCGATCTTGATAACTGCCATATGGCCGTTTCTGCTCAAAAAACATATTTAAATGGTGTTCTTGATACTGCATATGATTTAAAACTTATTTCCCAAGATGAATATAGCGAGTTACGTGAGCAAATATTCAATAAAGTTTTTAGAAAGGAAGCTAAAGATGGATAGAAATTCATTAATACTAGTGTGTTGCATTCTGATGATTATCATTGCGGTTTTATTACACATGTTAAGAAAATTCAAATGGTATCAAAAATCCTACTATGAATTAGCAAATAAGATTACTAAAGATAGAAGAGATAGAAAGATGCTGGTTCGTGCGGACAGGGAAATGATCAAGAGTGAAATAGATAAAAAATTTCTAGCAATTCTTAGAATTTCTCAAAGAGAAGATTATCCAAGAAATCGTTTTGAATTGGGCTATGAATCAGGAAGATTTGAAGTAGAAGTCAAAAACTTATTTCTATCAGGTGGACTTACAACACATGAGGAAAAGTTCCTTAAAAAATGTGAATACATTGCAATGTTTGAAGTGAACGAAAAGGAGGTGTAACTTATGAAACTTTCGGCAAGAGGATTGGCCACAATCATTATTATCGGTTGTTTTATCGCTAACTGTTTAGCAATCATAGTCAGGAGTATATAAAAAAGGTGCCTATTTCTAGGCACTCAACATAACAAGTAAATTCTAAGTCATTAAAGGAGAAAATGCAATATGAAAGTCAAAAAAAGAACATATTTTCTTATTTCAATATTAGTGATGTTTTGTATCATCGCTCCAATCTGTTATTACCAAAACAAGTTGGATGCATATGAAACAAAGATTCAACAACAAAAGGGAAAGATTTCTCTTTTGGAAGATTATTACAGTGATGCTTTATCTGATAAGAATCGCTTTGAAGATTTATATGACAGTGTTCAAGAGGATAACAAGTATCTCATAGCTCAATTAGAAGAGCTTCAAAAATGAAGAACTCTTGGCCAATTTACTGTTACTTACTATTGGCCTGGAGAAGATATTTACGGTCGTTTAACTTCTACAGGTGCTATTGCTGAAGAAGGAAGAACCATAGCGGTAGATCCTTCAATCATTCCTTATGGTTCCATAGTTTTAATCAATGGCAAGGAATACGTAGCTCAAGACTGCGGAGGAGCGATTAAGGGCAACAAGATAGATATCTTTGTTGACAGCCCAAAAATGCAAAAGTACACAGTAGAAATCTATATAAAAAGAGAGGAATAGAATATGACAAAAAAAGATTTAGAAGACATTATCCAAACAGCTAAAGCTGCAGGTGCAAATGTCAAAGTTGTTCAAGTTGGTTCAGCAGAAAATGAACCTGTAGAAAGACCAATGATTCCATTACTCAAATTAGAAGTTGGAATCAAAAAAGAAGGTGATGAACTTAAAGTTATGCCAACTGATGATTGGTGTTTCTTAGGAAGTATTTTTCTAGAAATGGCACCAATTGATATTGACATTGAAAAGGTCAAAGAAATGTTTACACCAGCAAAAAATGCTTTCAATCATTGCTGTAATGAATTGAATAACTACATCCAAGAACACTTTAAAGGAGCATTAGAAGATGAAAAAGAAAGAATTAGAAGAAAGAGTTGCTGATATTGAGGGTTCAATCATGTGTATGGAGTGCAAGGATCATCTAGATAGTGATGATTATCTTCAACTTGGTTATCTCAATCAGGAATTAGCACAATGCAAAAAGGATCTAGAAAATGGAAACTACGAACTATGAGGAGTTTTTTCCTAACTGCAACATTGACTATGTAAAAGATGAAAAACATTGGCATAGTCTAAGAGGAAAAGGAATCGGTGGTTCTGATGCAGGAATTGTAATGAACGTCAATAATTACAAGACTCCTTATGAATTGTGGGAGGAAAAGACAGGTGCTAAAAAGCCTGTATTTCAAACGAGTGAAGCAATCGAAAAAGGAAATGCATTGGAACCTATCCTCATTGAATTGTTCGGTGTCCTTTATAAAAACAAGTTTGAATTGATTGATACAAAAGATATCAGTTTATCAAACAAGAAATATCCTTTTCTTAGAGCAAATCTTGATGGGGCAATGATTGAAATTGCAACTAAAGAAAAATGGGGATTGGAGATAAAATCAACAACCATTCAAAACGGAGCAATGCTCAAAGAGTGGACTAATGATCATATTCCAATATGCTACTACTTCCAAGTTCTGCATTACATGATTACAACGGGATTAAGACATTTTGTCCTATATGCCATTCTTGATATTCCTTGGGCTAACAACGGTGCAGGAAAGCAAGAAACAAGAGTTGTATATCTACATTATGATGATTTGGTGCTAGATGCAAAATATCTATTTAAAACGGAATTGTGGTATTGGAACTTGATTAAAACTAAAACGCCACCGCCATTTTTAGAAAACAGAAATAAAGAATTAAAAGAAGTCAATTAGAAAGGAAAAGTTCACAATGAATGAAATTAGCAAGTTATACGTAGTTACAGTCAATATTGCAAATGAAAAATATTATTTATCCAGCTTATCTGGAACTATTTCCAAATGCATCTGTGATTCGTTAATTTTTCCAAACGAAAATGTAGCATGTTTTTATGCTACAAGAATGGAAAATATTTATCAAGATTCTTTAGGGAAAGTAGAATCAGTTGCTTTTCATGAACTCATCTAAGGCAAATTGGTTTATGGAACATTGATCTAACATTTTATGTGAAAAAGAAATCAGATTCAATATATCAAGACAATTATCTAAACTATCGTATGAATAAATTTTAGGTGTATGAGCTTTAGGGTTTCGCCCGATTTGAGCAATTGAAAGCAAAATATTTTTAAGTCCGCTATATAAATTTTTTTCAGTATCGGTTTTAAGGGAATTAAAAACAATTATTGGGTATTTTAAATCAAAACAAGTATATATCAATCTATTGCCATCAAGGTTTATGCCAGTCATTTTTCTAATCCTATCGTATACGGATTTAGACGCTTCAAAAATTATAGAAAAGTAATCTTCATTAACAATATCTTGAGTGCAAAATTCAAGAATTTGAGGATGAATATTTCTTTCAATTAGTTTTGATTTAAGTAAATCGTATCTTTCGTTTGCTTGGGTTCTGGTTTTAGAAGATTTAATTAAATGAATATTGCCATCTTCCTGCACCTCATAGCCGTAAAAAGAAATGCATTTATTTATTTCATTAATAGATGATTTATATTCATTGTTATCAGAAAACCAGCTACTTGTTGGATGGAATACATATTTAATTATTTCTAAAACTTTGTTTCCACAATCGTAAGTAGTTTGAGTTTCTCTCATCACGAAATCTAATCTTCTCCATTTAGTGGACTGATTACTATTGTCTTCAATATTTAGCTGCTCAAGCATTTTAGTGATTGTGCTTCCAGTCATAATGCTGCCAATTATTCTACTGATAGTTTCTATAGATTGTGCGTCAAATTTATTTATAGGTGTCATTTTAATTTACCTTACTTTCTATCTTAATTTCAGAGTTATTAATACTGATAACTTCATTATAGAGAGTTAAGTTAAAAAAATAAACAGGAGGGATTATATGAATGAATTGCAAATATTCCAAAATAAAGAATTTGGAGAAGTAAGAAGTCTAGTTATTAATAACGAGCCATGGTTCGTTGGAAAGGATGTAGCTGAGGCATTAGGGTATAAAAATTCTAAAAATGCGGTTCCAACGCATGTAGATGAAGAGGATAAGCTAAGTACTCAAATTGAGTACACAGGTCAAAAACGAAACGTTACTGTTATTAATGAATCAGGATTATATTCATTAATTTTATCAAGCAAGCTTCCAAATGCTAAAAAATTCAAACGTTGGGTAACTAGTGAAGTTCTTCCAACATTGAGAAAAACAGGGTCTTATACTAAAGTACCAACTGACCCAAGAGAATTACTTATGTTGACAATTAAAGCACATGAACAAACAGCTCAAAGAGTTGATGTTCTCGAAGAAAAAGTATCAAGCTTAGAAAAATCAACAACAATTGATAGCTCTCAACAACAATATACGCTTGAAAGAATTGCTAAAACAACTGTAATTAGTGCACTAGGCGGTATTGATTCAAGAGCTTACCAATTAATGAGCAGAAAGATTTTCAGCAATATCTGGAGAGACTACAAGAACTATTTTAAGTTAGGTTCATTTAGAGATACTTTGAAGACCGAATTTGAAAACGCAAAAGAATATCTTGAATCTTGGTCACCTGAAGTCAATACAAGCTTGAAAATTAAAGAGTACAACAGTCAATTAGCAATGAATTTAGATGCTTAAAAGGAGGAAAAGAAAGAACATGAATGAGTTTCAAACAGGGCTACTCAATGAATTGGTAGCTGTAAAAATTACAACCAAAGAAGAATTTGAAAAAGTAATCAATTTCTTGTCAATCAATAACTGCTTTCTTGTGAATGGAGAACCAGTTGTAAAGCTAACATATCCAGGAGATAAAGCATTTGTCATTTTAAAACAAGATAACGCAATCTTCTGGCAACCGGCTAACCAAGAACTTGATGAACGTTATAAAGTTGTCAACGTCATCGAATTCTTTAGACCAACTGGAGAAAAAAATGTTATTGAAGCAAAAGCTGAAGTTATTGAAGAACACGTTGACATTGATGAAAAACACCTTTCATTAGAAGTTCAAAAAAGACCAGCAAATGAAGCGATTGTCTCAAATATTGATGAAATGGTCAAATTGATTCCAGCAATTGAAGCTAAAAAAGGTGTGGTTGTAGATGAAAAGAACTACAAAGATTTTGTTAAAGCTAAAACTGGAATGGTTCCATTATATCGTTCGTATGCTAAAAAATTAGAAACTGAAAGAAAAACAGTCAAAAAAGCATACATTGAGCCTTATCAAGAATTTGAAGCAAAGGTAAATAAAGTTATTAAAGCTTTAAATGATACTGCAAGTGTTGTGGCTGAAAATGTGGATGTATTTGTTCAAAAGCAAAAAGAAGCTCTTAGAAAAGAACGTCAAGCAGCTATTGATCAACTAAAAGAAGTATTGATTTCTAGAAAGATGATTTCAAAGAAATATGCTGATCAGTTCGTTTTTGATGAAAAATGGCTTAACGCTTCAACATCCAAAAAGAAATTTGAAGAACAAGTTGAAGCACAATTCAATGCTTTAATGGAAAAAGAAAAGAATGACAAATTAAACCTTGAAATGATTGAAAAAACAATCACCAATGCATGTCTTATCGCAAATGTTGATGAAAAACTTATTTCAAGAGAAAAATATCAAGCTCTTTTGAATACTGAGGGATTACCAAAAGTAACCGAAATGATTACCGATGAAGTAGATAACATCAAAAAGCAATCACAAGCAGTTGCTCAACAAAAAGAAGCTGAACTTCAACATCAAAAAGAAGAATTTGAAAAGAAACAAAAAGAAGCAGAACTTCAACATCAAAAAGAGTTGGAAGAAGTCAAAAAACAAACTTCTCAAACAGTTGAAAATCAACCTAAATACACGCCTATCAAGCGTGGTGATGAAACGATTGCTAACGTAAATGATAAGTATATCGTTACAGAAATAAAACAAACCCCTCCAAAATTTGAAGGTCAAAAATGGAAAAGAACATTTGAATTTGAGGGCGATTTAGCAGCACTTCAAATGTTGAACAGATACATGGATGTAATCAAAAGCATCAATCCATCGTTTAACTTTAGTGAAGTCAAACTAACTGAAAAAGAATTAAGTGATCCTCAAACAGGAGTAATCAATAAATATAACGTAAAGGAGATTAACTAATATGGCAGTACAAAGCATGGTACAACAAGCAACTAAAAATCCAGTAGCAGCTGGTATCAAAAAATTTAACAATTTAATCAATTCAAGCATTATGAGAACTAAAATTCATCAAATGGTTGGTGCAACTGATTCACAAGAATTCATTACATCAATTACAAGTGCAGTTAATACAAATCCTGCCTTGGCTGAATGTGATCCACAAACAATTATCAGTGCAGCATTATTAGGGCAAAGCTTACATCTTAAACCTAGTCCTCAACTTGGATATTTTTATATGGTACCTTACAACAATAAAAAGAAAAAATGTAAGGAAGCACAATTCCAGCTCGGGTACAAAGGCTACTTGCAATTAGCAATCAGATCAAATGAATATGTGGATATTGACGCTATGGAAATTAGACAAGGGGAATACAAAGGACGTAACAAATTAACTGGCAAGCCTGAATTTGAATTTATTGAGGATGATGAAGTAAGAGAAAATCTACCAGTAGTAGGATATATGGCTTACTTTGAAATGAAGAATGGTTATATCAAACGTTTATATTGGTCAAAAGAAAAGATGCTTAATCATGCTGACAAATACTCTCAAGCATTCTCAAAAGAAGCAACTACAGGACAATATCCTAAAGTTTCATATGCTGATTATGAAGCTGGAAAATATGATCCTAAAACTGAATGGCAATATTCAAGTTTTTGGTATAAGAACTTTGATGAAATGGCCAAGAAAACAATGCTTCGTCAATTATTATCAAAACATGCTTTATTATCAACTGAAGCAATTGAAAAAGCTATCACTTCAGATAATGCAGTAATAGATGAAAACTTAAATCCTCATTTTGAAGATGAAAACATCATTGATGGAGTTGCTACTGAAAAAGAAACGCCTCAAGCAATTGAAGCAACTACTGCACCAACAATGCAAGATATCATCAATGAGGAAAAACAAACTGAAAAAGTTCCAGTTGATGACTTTGACCCAATGTCAATGTAGGAGGTACTAAGATGCAAGAAGATTACATTATACTTCCTCAATCATTTACAAGTACAAAAGCCTATAGAGATACATACTCTCTATGGACTTTCACTTATCTATTATTCAATTGTGATTATAGCGGATATTTAGAATTGGACATTAGAAATCTAGACTTGCCAATCAGTGAAAATAAATTCAAAGCATCATTGAAGAAACTATATGATGAAGGATTAATTTATGGTGATACACAAGGAAATCATAGAGAAATCTATATAAGTGATTATCAAGAAAAGTATGTAGAATAAGAGGTTTAATCAATGGCTGAAAAAGAGGTAAAGAAAGGGTACACAGGATTTTCAAACGAGTTGGTGAATGATCCTATTATTAAAAATTCAAAAGCATGGACTCTGTTTTCCTATTGCCTCTTTAAGGCTTATTTTGATGATAAGTATGGAGAGGCAGGAACCTTTACAACCACACAAAAAGAAATTGCAAGTCATCTTGGATGGGATTATAAAACACTACTCAAATTTATGAAATTCCTAAAAGATAATAAGTATATTGATTACCAAACTTCTAGTCAAAATACAGTGATAAAGGTACTGAACTATAGAAAATGGAGAGGGTATTGATATGGAAAAATTCCACAACCGATATGGAAAAATTCCACAACCGATATGGAAAAATTCCACAACCGATATGGAAAAATTCCACAACCCCTTTCTATATATAAACAATATAAACAAAATAAACAAGAAAAAACAAGATAAAACAAGAGGGGTGTTGCACACACACAAGAATAACAATCCTTCGCAGCATGGATGGCAGATTGCTATATATAGTAGTGGTGAGTGTGACAGAAAGGATTTTAGAAATTTTGGAAAAAAAGGAAATTAAGAAAATTTTGAAATTTTACAAAAGTATTTATCCAAATTCCAAATTAAGTGAATCTAATCTTGATACTGTCAATACATGGTATTTGATGCTTGAAGATTTCACTTATGAACAGGTACAAAATGCTATTGTTAAATTTTTCAAACAAAAGAATAAATACATGCCTAATCTTCCTAACATTGTTGAAAACATTGAAGTTCCTGATTACACAATTAAAAAGATCCCACCCAACACAGTAATCATTCAGTTTGAGGATGAAGCTTATGGAAACTTTCCATTTAGATTTTTAAATTCACAAGATGCTAAAGAATATTCCAAAAAGTTTCAAGAATGCAATTACGATAAAGAATCAATCAAGATCTTACATGAAGAACATGTTAGAAAACGAAATGCTGGAGTTCTTACATACAGGGGAGAAGCAAAGGCAAGATTAGAACAAAAACTTCAAAATCAAAATAACAAGGGAAGTAGAAGATATGATAAACAGAGTAGTTTTAGTTGGTAGGATGACACGTGATCCTGAACTTAGAAGAACTCAAAACGGTTCAGCAGTTGCAAGTTTCACTTTAGCAATGAACCGTCCAAAGAGAAATGATGAAGAACAACAAGCTGATTATATTTCATGTGTTGTTTGGAATAAGGTCGCTGAAAACGTCGACAAGTACTGTTCCAAAGGTTCATTGGTTGGAGTTGAAGGAAGACTTCGCTCAAGATCTTATGACAACGCTCAAGGTCAACGTGTCTATGTTACTGAAGTTGTTTGTGATTCAGTTCAGTTCTTAGAAACAAAATCTAAGGACAAATATGAAGAACAACAATATCATTCACAATCAACATACAATCCAAATCAGTACCAACAACCAACACAAAATCAGCAACAAGACAGTTTCATGAATGAAAATCCATCTTTCAACATTATGGAAGATGACATTCAATTCTAGTCTAAAATAAAAAACTTAAAATTTTCGTTTCTAGCGAGTGTTTGTTTTAAAGATGATTAACTTTACCAATTATCTAAAAATATTCGTTAGGATGAAGATTTGACCGCAAAAACAATAAATCAAACAAAAAGGAGAGATGAAAATGCTAATAAAAAAGGATGAAGAACCGTTTTTCTACAAATTTCTTTCAATTGCGAAAGAAATCATCGGAAAAAACAAGACTTACACACCAGTATTTTATGGTGATGATGAAAAGCTCTATTTAGTATGTAACAACTATGCTGCAGTTTATGACTTTCAAAGTAATTTGCTTTTAGATGATGAATTAAGAGAGTTTGGAAAAATCCCTTATGAACTATCACAATTACCTAACGGAGATATGAAATTGGCGAAAGCTGAACATTTCAGCTGTCAAGAATCATATTTGATTGCAGTTAGAAATTTCTTCAAGCATGCGGGTTACATGTCGAAAAAGGTTTTTTCTGTTGATAAAGGTGATCCTTACAAGATTCCTAAAATTGTTGAAGTTACAAATCGTTGGATTTCTGAAGAAGATAATAAGATTTTGGACAAGATAGGATTTCCTGATATCTATATGTTGGATGCAAAACGTGTTGATGAATTCATTACGCTTGCTGGTGATTGGAACCCATATTATTTGGCAGCATGTGATCAAACCGAATTAAATGGTGGACAAACAACCATTACATTGACTGTTTATTTCAACATCAAAGATGACCCTAAGAAAAGTGCTGTTGATCAACAAACAATGGAACTTGTACAACAACCTACAAACTATGATGAATTCGAAAATGAAGATGTTGAAGAAATTGAAGATGAGACAGTAGAAGATGATTATCAAGAGGAAGAGCAATTAGATGCACTTCTTGAAGATGCTGTTGTTCCAGAGGAATTAGAAGATGATTTCGACCCAATGCGAGCTTAATCTTGGAATACAAGCGAACTACAAGAAGTTTTGGTTTACCGTTCCAGGAGCAATCGTTGGAAAAGGTCGGCCAAGGTTTACTACTCAAGGGAAATTCGTTAGAGCGTATACACCTAAAAAAACAAGGGATTACGAACAAAAAATAGCAATGTGCTATCGAAAAACTACAAGTTATCAAAGCGATAAAGCTTTGAGAGTGAAGATATTTGCTTATAGAGAAATACCAAAATCAACCACCAAAAAATTAAGAGGTTGGCTATTAGATAAAACGTTTCTTTGTACTGTCAAACCTGATATCGACAACATCATCAAAGTAGTTTTAGATGCACTCAATAACGTAGCATATTACGACGATATCCAGGTATGTGAACTGGTTATCATTCGCGAATTTGCTGAAAATGAATGTTTAAAAATATGTCTAGAAGAAATCGGTGAAAAAAGACCGAAATAGGAGGGAAAATTATGGGATTGTTTGATTTAGTTAGAGAAGAACAAGAAGCAAAGAAAAAAGCTGAAGAATCAGCTAAAAAAGATACAAAAGATGCAGTTGTTGAAGAAGTAGAAAAGGTTGAAGAAGATAAAAAAGAAACTGATCAACAACCTGCTCCAGTTGCAAAAGCTGAAAAACAAGCGACTGAGGAGGTAAAACAAGCAGTAGAACAAGCAACTGAAATTGCAGAAGAATTTAAAAAAGAAGAAAAACCTGCAGGTAAAAAAACACCTAAGAAAAAATCAAGTAGTGAAAAAACGTACAAATATCCATTCGGTGTCTATTCTGAAGGAAGATTGATTGATGTTTCTTCTTATGGATTTGCTGATGGCCAAGAATATACCGAAAAGGAAATTACGGACATCATGTTACAACACCGCCATTATGAGTTTGCAGGAACAATGGAATACAGCTATATCGAGGATGACAATGTTCTTGTTGTAACTGGAAAACAACATAGAAAAGGCTAGGTGGTTAACATGGCCAATAATTACACAAGATATAAATTTTACGTCATAGGAGTTGGTGGGACTGGTTCTCTTTTAGCAAGAGACCTTCCCAAACTTCTTTTAGGAACGTCACATAAAATGATACTTATAGATGGTGATACAGTCGAATCTAAAAATATCGAACGTCAAGGATATCAAGCTCAAGATGTAGGTGATAATAAGGCTTTGGCATTATCGAGAAAAATCAACTCTCTTTATCCAATCGAATGTGAGTTTGATGATAAATTTTGCACATATGAAAGTTTATTTTCACTTATCCAAGATGATAAGGGATATGTTCCTGTAATCATAGGATGTGTCGATAATGATGCTACAAGAATGATTTTAGAAAAAGTATTTAAGAAGCTAGATGATGTTATTTACATCGACTCAGCAAATAGTGAATACGAAGGAAATATCTATATCACAACAAAAAAGAATGGTATTCAACAAAGTAATTTGAGAAGTCAATGTTACAAATTTGATTTAGATAAGCACCCACTTGACGTTTCTTGTCAAGAACAGGCTGCCAAAGGAAATGTTCAATTTCTAGTAACCAATGCAAAAATGGCCGTATCGATATTGGAACATTGCAACGCTTTAATCATGTATCAGTTGAAAGAAGGTGTTCAACTTGTCAATAGATTTGAGACAGTTTTTTACGACTGATCATGTTCCAGATAAATTAGAACCTAACACCTATGAAAAGTTTTTCATCAACGCTTTAAGCTATACATCACCAAAAGCTATTGATGATTTAACGATTGCATTTGAAGAAGATGAGTCTAATGATCTGATACAAAACTTTCAAGAAATCGACTTATTAGATGAACATGTTTTTCCAGATGTTATCGATTATGAATTTGAAGAAGTTATATTAAGTCCTTTTTTTGACAGAAACGAATTTGCAGTTGATGGTTTTGAAACATTGATTGAAGGATTATACGATGAACAGAATGAAGTGTTTGTAAATGTAAGTTTTATTATTCCACAATTAAAAGGTGTCTTTAGAGAAATATATGCAGAAGCCAAAGAGTGGTGTGAGTACTCGGATGAAACATTATCCGAACCTAAGGTTGATTATTACAATCTAGGTACCACTGAAATGCAGTTCTTATATATCAAATTTAAAAACAAGAGAAAAGCTAGGAAATTCAGAAAGCTTTATAAAAAGAGCTATCAAATAAGAGCAATGCTATATGGTTTTGGATATCGATTTATAAATGGTCAATTTGTTAAAGGAAACGTAAGAAACATTGAAATTGAAGGATGGGAATATCCTGATTTGAATTTTGGAGTGGCAAATGAAGCTCTAGAAATCATGGCCAATGTTTCAAAAAAAGAAAGACACAATACGGAATTGTTGCAAATAATAGTCGAAAGAAAAGAAGATGATTGTGATTATAAATTTACTTCAAATGCTTTGATTTCAGCTCTTTCAAACACATTAAAGACAAAAAGCGAGGTGATCATGTAATGAGAGAAGCAATCATTCGTTTAAACAACAAAAAAGATGATGCTGAATTATGTATCAAACAAAACGAGAAGATTACATTCAAAATGCTTTCAAAAGAAGAACTGGTAAAACTTTTTAATGATTTTTTTATCAAAGATCAGCATGAGAAAGCAAATATAAAATTGTTTTCTGAAAACACGATAGGTGCTGGTATTGATTATACCGTTATAAAGCAACCTGAGCATATGCAATATGTTACTTATAATAATCATTCATACAAAATCAATTTTCCTAATGCTATTTATATTGTTCGATATGACAACAAAATCGTAAAAGGCATCCAATGTTATTGCTATAAGAAATACAAAGTAGGAGATACCGAATTGTATGAATATGCAATGCCAAACATGTTGACAGGAAATGCAATGTGCATGGGTAGTGCTGATAAAAGGATTGTTGATGATGATATTGAAGGTGCTTTGAACAAAATCATTGCTACACCTTACTCACATAGCAATTTTGATGGAATAAAGGGATTTTCAACAACAGTCAGCTATTTTGAATATTTAGAAGAAAATCCATTTCCATATAAACTTTTAAGAAAATTAAACAGGAAATTAAGAGATGTCAAAGTGTGATGAATTAAGAAAATTACTTCTTGAATGGGGTAAAGATAATTATTTGCCCCTCAAGAAAAAAATTGCGTATCTGGAAAATGAAAATTATCGTTTGAGAATGCAAAATTTAAGAATCAAAGAAAGAAATGAAAGACTCACATTGATTGTAAAGAAAAGAAGAAAGGAAGCAAACTGATGAAAATAGATAGAGGAATTGTTCAATGTGATAGATGTAAAAGAGTTTTTAAAACCAAAGAGGTTACAAATTATAAAATCTCATATCAAGCGTACGGTTTTAAAAATGATGGTGGCATGGGACTTGTAACAAAGAAAGCAGAAATCTGTTCCGATTGCAATATGGATTTTGAAGACTTCATGCGCAATAAACCAGTAGCAGGACGTGATACAAATGACAGGTGAAGAATGGACAAAATTATGTAAGGAACATGGTAGTGTTGTCCTCGATGCAAATTACAAAGATATGACACAAGATGATGCTTTAAAGTATTTTGATTTATTAAAAACTGCAATGGATCATGCTTTTGCTAGAAAATATGATTTGGAAACCGGCCAATATGAAGATTGTGCATTGCCTGAAGGGTCTACATATTACGAAGATGATATGAACAAGAAAGTTGCCTGTTGTGAATGCGGAAAGAAAATCATGTACGGAGCTTCTTATACATCAAGAATCATCTTGAATAGCAGTGGATTTGGCTATGCAGTATGTGAAGATTGTTATTACAAAAATGACATGAAAGATATCGTTAAGGAGGAATTATAAAAATGGGAAATGAAAAATCAAATTATGAAACATATAAGGAATTAATGGAAAAATACAAATTTAAGATTGGAAGACCTAGTGAAATCAACATAGATGACTACGATGTTGTTGTGTCATGCGATAAGGTTGGATACGCTCATGTAAAATATAAAGTTCTTAAAAATGTCCCTAATTTAACTAACAGAGAAATTGCTCTTCTTTGTGATGGTGGCAATTTATGTTTTGGCTATCGAGTGGAAGGAAATACTATTTGTGTTTATACAGATTAAAGCGTTAAGAAAGGTTAAGAGTATAAGAATATGGGAATTAAAGAACAAGTTTTTAAACAATCCATTGAAATTTATGGAAAAGAAGCACAATCAAGACAAGCTATGGAAGAATGCGCTGAACTCATCCAAGCAATCAATAAGTGTTTACGCCATCCAAACAAAGAAGAATGCAAGAACAATTTAATTGAAGAAATATGTGACGTAGAAATCATGCTGTTTCAATTAAAAGAAATGTTCGGAATTACAAATGAAGCGGTTGAAAGTTATAAACTTTTAAAAGCTAAAAGAGAAAAAGAAAGGTTGAAAGATTATGGAAAAAAATAGGATTAAAGAAAACCAAGTGAAAACAGCAGGAGTATTTTTAGCAAGAATGCAACCAGTACATAAAGCACATTTATTCATGGTTAATAAAGCTTGTGAAGAATGCGACGAAGTATGTGTAATTTTAGGAAGCGAAAACAAAAAGGACACATTAAGAAATCCTTTTACAATTGAAAAACGTAGAGAAATGTTATTGGAATCTCTACCTAAAGAATATAGAAAAAAAATTTCAGTATATGAAATTCCGGATTGGTCTATGGAAACAAAAACAGAGGATGATAAAGTTTGGGGAAGATATTTCTATTACAACGTTGTATCAAGAATAGGCCAAAAGCATTTCAAACTTTACTATTCTGATGGCGTTGATAATCTTAATAGTTGGTTTGATGAAGAAATCAAGCAATACGTTGAATATAGACTGTTTGAAAGATCCAGTTTATTTGCAGGACTATCAGCAACAAAGATTAGACAAGCTTTTGTTGATGATAACAAAGAATATATCAAGCAATTTTGTCCGCGAGTTGTAATGGATAACTTTGATTATTTAAGAAATTACTATTTAGGAGTAGTTGACAAACCTAAAGAAGATTGGGAGATGAAATAATGAAAAACTTTGAAAAATGGGAAAAAGAACTTTTAGAAATGGCGAAAACAAATGATAATCTTTGTATTTCTAAAAAAGATAATAAGCCACATAAATGTGTTGGTATGAATTGTAGTGATTGCTTATTAAAAAGTGATACAGCACCTTGTAGAAACATGTTAGTACAATGGCTCTACGAAGAATACAAAGAGCCTATCAAGCTATCTCGTTTAGAATTTGAATTGTTGAAACGTCTTAAAGGTGAAAAGCTTGAATATCTAGCAAGGGATAAATGTAAAGTTTATGTTCATGCATATGGCACTAAACCTCAAAAAGGAAATCTCGGTTGGTATACGGAGTCAAGAGATTGCTGTTGTTTATCTTTATTTAGTAATTGTTTTAAACTCATCAAATGGGAAGATAAAGAACCTTACAAAGTCCAAGATATTCTAGATAACTGCGAGGTAGTTGATGATGAATAGGCCCAAAATAGAAGAATGTACACGTGAAATAACATCGTACGAACTAGATGGTAGCGAGACAAAACAAAAGGTCACGGATTTAAAAAAATACAGTTTCAACTTGGAAAGATATTGTGATCAGTTAGAAAATGAAATCAAATCTTTAAAAGAAAATTTTGCCGATTGCATTAAAGAAAATAAGCGATTAAAAAAATCATTCAATGAATCAATAGATATGTTAGTTTTCACACATGAAAACGGAGTTGTTGATTGCTATGAAAAATGTCCTTTTAAAGAAGAATGTCAAGCAGATGACACCATGGAAAGTCATTGTGTAAAAGCTTCAAATTGGAAAAGGTTGGTGCTTGAAAATGACTAAAACAAGAGGACAACTAATATCTATGTTCCAACATATGAAAACAATGTCTAATGATAATGCAATCAAACACATCAGGCATGAAGATATCGATACTACTTGTGGCTATCTTTTAGAAGATAAGCAAGAGATTGAAAAGTTAGAAAAAGCGCTTGATAAAGCATGTAAAGAGCTGGAAAAATGTGAAAAAGATTTTGATAAAATATATGGTACCAGCTATGCAAAAATAAAGAATAAAAAATATTGGAAAAAGAAGGTGATGGAAGATGACTAAATTTGAATTGGATTTATTAAAAGAATTCTCTGATGATGGTTGTGGTGATGATTGTTTTGATGAAATTGGTATGCTTGTTGGCATGAGGATGAGAGGCTACTTTCAAGATGCCGAAGATGATGAAACCATTGATGAATTGATAGAGAGGTATGAAGAATGTATAAGCCACCAATAGAAATAGTAATGAAAGAAGTGTTTCAAAAGATGAATGAGGATTTTGAAAATGCAGTATTTAAAGCTGTACAAAAAGTCGGCATAAATGTTGATAAAGAAGAACTCCTAAAAGCTCTAATTTATGATAGAGGACAATATGATAAAGGATATGAGGATGCGATGAATGAAATCAAGCATCCTCAACCACTTAAATTTGAAGATTTAACTCCTGGTATGTGGGTTTGGGATAATTTCTTTACAACTTTTACAAGAGTAGAAAATACATATTTATATTCTGATGATGCTCTTGCCAAAGGAACTAAAATGACAACGTTTTATTGCGATGCAGGTGTTCTAACTAAGCCCTTTGAAGAAAATAGATATTATCCAGTTCAAATTCCATGGGAAGGAAATAAAAAACAATGGGAACGTACTATAGAAAGTTGCAAACAGTAAAACATGCTTTGCAATACTATATCACTAGACCGAATGCCAATGAAAAGGATCTAGTAAGAGAAAAGAATTTATTAAAGCAAGTTGAAGAAGATATTGAATGGTATGAAGAAAGACACCGCATCAAAAAGAAAGAGGAGAGAAAATAAATGAAAAAAGTATTAATCATATTAGCAAGCGTATTTGCTTTAACTGGATGTTCAAAAGCATCTAGAGTTAATTGGAATATTAGAGAAGATGCAAACAACTTTAAAATCACAAGAAAAGTCGTTGCTCTTAATACTAGAACAAATGATCCATTATTCACTGTTGAGGGAAAGATTTCCCTTGATAGTGATGAAGATGGAGATTTAAACGTAACAATCAAAACTGGAAAAGGAAAGTACAAGCTGTTCTATGCGCATTTGTCAAATGATGTTACATACACTTGTATTCAAACAAAAGCTAAAAAAGAAAATCCTTATGCCTATGACATTCAATTCTTTCCAGCAAAAGAAGTTATTGAAAATGGTGTTATTGATATCAAATCAAGTGAGTAGGTGGTAAATAATGCAGAAGATTAAATTAGAAGCTGAAAATGATTTAGAAAAACGTTGCAAAAATTTAAAAGAACAAAATGAAGCATTGATTAGTGGATTGGATCTTGCAAATGAAACAATAAGCAATCTATACGGTTTGCTTCGAGAATACCGTCAACAAAAAGAAAAGCTTTTAAAACAAAATACAAAACTGTTAGCGATTTATACTGTAATCATCATAGCTCATATAATCACTGCAATCATTAATCAATCATATCGAAATTCACTCATGTTTTATTTTCTCTCGGTCGTAAGTATTGTGTATGGTATTGATTTATGTAGTCAAAAATTCAAAAAAGGTGATTGAAATGAATATATTAATTAAAAAGCTTAATGATTGTCAGTTGACCAATCAAGAAATCAAATACGTTATTGGTCGTTTAACGTGTGCAACCAACTTTGATAAGGAATTGCATTTGAAAGCAATTGAAAAACTTGAAATACAAAGAAAGTACCTTGAAGAAGGCAATGTAGAAATAAAAGAAGATGGTGATAAATAATGTACATTAACCCATTTTGGTGTGGAGTTGCAGCAACTATCCTTGCTGAATTGGCAGGGATAATCGCTTATGCAATTTATCAAGATCATAAAAATTAATAATTAATTATTTTGGAGGGCAAGGAATGAAATATACAGATGAAGAAAAGAAGATCATTGATGAAGTTAAAAAATATCTTAGAGAATTACGTCTAATCAACATTGAAAAATTCTCTTTAACATTTGAAATTGAGGATATTCCAAGCCCTCAATCAATTAAATACAGTGATGAAGCTCCTGGAGGCTTTTCAAAACCTAAAGGAGAACAAATCACTTCAAATATGTTGCGCAGGGAGCTTCTAACAAAGCGTCTAGAGCTCTTTAATAAGGAACTTGATAAATTTATGCCGTTAGTATATTTACTCAACGCAGGGCATAGAAACATCATTAGAACGTATGTATGTTCAAGAGGGTACAATGAAATGATTGACACATTAGAAGAATCGTTTTGTATCAGCAAATCAACTTACAAAAGAGAGTTTCCAAAAGCATGTTTAGAATTATCCAAATATCTTGACATGGAACACCGCCCATCACTCGAAAAATTGAATAATACCTTTTATGAAAGTATCAAGAATGAATAGTAATTTCATTCTTTTTCTTTGCTTTTTTATCACAAATGATAATTTTTTATTAAAAGTGGACCCATTTTGGACCCAAACTGAACCCAAAGTGAGCCCTAATTGGACCCAAAGTGGACCTAGATTGAACCCTTATTTCCATGCTATTATGCTATTGTGGTTTTTAAAGAAATGAAACAATCCCATTTAATTATAAAATCACAGTTCAGACATATAGGTTAAACCCCTTGCAAAAAAGTTCCTTACGGGAGCTTTTTTCTTTTGCAAAGAACAACGTCGCAGTTTTAACTGCTGTTTATATAAATAAAAAAACGGAGGTGGTGACATGATTTGGAAAAACACGAGTTAGCGTTTGAAGACTATAAAAACGGCATGAAGCAAAAAGAAATCGCTAAAAAATATGGTACGACAATCAACACCGTCAAGTCATGGTCACGCCGTTACGAGTGGTCAAAAAAGAAGAAAAAGGGTGCACCCCAAAATAAAAGTGTGCACACCAAAAAAGAATGCAAAAAAATAGCTGAAGAAATAGTAGAAACAAGTGAGCTGGATGAAGAACATCAGCTCTTTTGTATTTATTATTTGAAATATCACAATAAAGTCAAAGCATATCAAAAAGTAAAGCCAAATACTCCATACAACAGTGCTTGTGTGATGGCTTCAAGGTGGTCTAAACAGCCGGCAGTAATAGAAGAAATAAATCGTTTAAAAAAAGAATTGTATGAAGATGCTCTTCTTGATCCACAAGATATTGTTCAAAAATATATTGATATTGCCTTTGCTGATTTGAATGATTATTTGGAATATGGCCGAGAGGAAGTACCAGTAATTATCAAAAATCCTGATACAGGCGAGGATGAAGTTCTAAAGCAAACTGTCAATATGGTTAAATTCAAAGAATCAGCCTTTGCTGATGGAACTATTCTAAGTGAAGTCAAGCAGGGTCGAAATGGAGCGAGTATCAAATTGGCGGATAGAATGAAAGCTTTGGATTGGTTATCAAAACACATGAATATCACTACTGAAGAACAAAAACTCAAAATTGAAGTATTGAAAAAGCAATTGAATACGAATGATCAAGAAGATGATGGAGTTGAAATCATAAATGATGCACCAATTTAAGAAAAAACAGGTTCGTATTTCAGATATTGTCATTCCAAAGTTCTTGACTTGCTTCAATGATATTTCACATGTTCATAAAATTATGGACAGTGGCCGTGCTGGAACAAAATCAAGTTATGCTGCTATTCATGGAATTTATAAGATTGTAAGCGAAGATGAATGTTCGGTAATAGTCATGAGAAAGTTTCACAATAAGCTTTCTAAGACTGTCTACAATGAATTTAAACGAGCAATCAAACGTCTAGGATTGAAGAAAAAACAGTTTAAGATAACAAAGAATCCAATGAAGATTACATATCTTAAAAATGGTAATTCGGTTTATTTTACAGGGAACGACTCTATCGATGATACAAAAGGGATCATTGATGAAGAAAAGCCTATCAAACTTGTTATTTTAGATGAGCTGACCGAGTTTTTTGAACGTGGCCAAGGAGAAGATGAAATATCCAACATAGAAGCGACATTCGTACGTGGTAATGATGATGAATTCTGTATGGAGTATTATTTCAACCCTCCTAAAAATCCTAACGCATCCATTTTTAAATGGGTCAAAAAGATGGAAAAACGTAGTGACTGCATTCATATCCATGTTGATTATAGAGATGTTCCAGAAAAGTGGCTTGGTAAAAAGCTTATTCAATCAGCAATGGAAATGAAAAAAGTCGATGAAAGAATGTACAACTGGATTTGGCTGGGGATATCAATCGGACTGGATGAAATCATTTATTACATGTTTGATAAAGATAAACATGTTTTGGATAGAAATCTTACCAATGATGAAATCAACGGAATTACAAGAATTGATGCATCTTGTGATTATGGCCAAATGAATGCAACAGTATTTGAGTTTTGGGGACTCAACCCTACACAGAAAATCATTTTTGGACTTGATGAATTCTATCATTCGGGTCGTGAAAGTGGTAAACAGCTGACACCAAGTGAATATGCATTCAAGTTCAAGAAGATGTGTGAAAAAATCAAGAAAGAATATGGCCAATATCCGCAAAGTCTTTATATTGACCCTAGTGCAAGAGGACTTGCTGAAGAAATCAAAAGAGCTTGTCCATTCATCAAAATAAGAGGTGCTCAAAATGATGTCAAATTAGGGATTTCAAGAGTCCAAAAAGCAATAGCATTTCAAAAAGTACTGTTCAGTACACGTCAGGAAATGCTTTTGAATGAAATCGTTATTTACAGCTATGATAAAAAAAGCATTGAAAGTGGCATTGAAAAACCGGTAAAAGATGATGATCACTGCATGGATGCATTGAGATATTACATCATGGGCATTTGGAAATATATTAAAAGATATCTTCCTGATGTTGAGAAGAATGAAGGTGGTGAGGATGATTAGTGTTTACAGCAATAAAAAGATTTCTAGAAAGGATTAAGAATAGAATGTTTGCAACAAAAGATATAAATAAATTTTTCGATATCGATATTGCAATGTCGAATGACATGGTCGATTCAATTGATTTATGGAATAAGATTTTAGAAAACAAACAGCCTTGGCTTGATAATGAAAAAGGTGTTAAATCATTGGCATTGGCTCAAGGAATTGGTGAAGAGCTTTCTAAAACATCAACAAGAGAATTGATATCAAAAGTTATATCGAATGATTTTGTCAATCAGGAATATCAAGAGTTTATTAAGGATATGAATGAAAATCTTCAATGGGCTTTAGGTGAAGGTGGTGTTGTTTTCAAACCATATGTAAGTGACAATCAAATATTTGTTGATGTTGTACATGCTGATAAGTTTTTTCCTGTTACATTTAATGGAAGAAAGAAAATTACTGCAGGTATTTTTGTAGAACAAATTTTCAAAGGCAAAAACGTATATACTCGATTAGAATATCAAAAGTATGAAAATGGAGTAAATACATTTGAAAACTATGCTTTTATGAAAAGAGATTATTCTCAAGGAAACTATAGCTTTTATACTGATTTTGGCAATCAAATTCCATTGGATACTATTCCAGAGTGGAAAGATTTAGAGGAACATTTTGAGATTGGTGGCGTTGACAGACCGCTTTTTTCTTACTTCAAAACACCAGTCATCAATACAATTGATAAGATGTCCCCGCTCGGTGTACCTTGTTATGTCAAAGCAATCAATTTGATTAAAGATGCAGAGGAACAATACAGCAGATACATTTGGGAATTCGTTGGTGGCGAAATGGCAGTTGAAGCATCAAGTGATGCATTTGAAATTGATTCACGTACCAATGAACCAAAACTTCCTGAAGGAAAGAAAAGATTGTACAGAACATACGATATCGATAATCCTTCAGGACAAACAACTAATATCAATGAATTAATCAAAGTACATGCACCTCAATTAAGAGATGCCAACTACGCTGCAGGATTTAATGATATTCTAAAGAGAATTGAATTTGAATGTGGTTTATCATATGGAGATTTAAGTGATCCACAACAAGTCGATAAAACTGCGGAAGAAATCAAGTCATCCAAACAAAGAAAATATGATACTGTTTCAGCTATTCAAGACAGTTTGAATACTGTACTTGAAGATATAGCATATGCAATGAATGTTTATGCTATCGGAATGGGCAAATCAAAGTCTATGGAATGTGTTGTTGAAACTGATTGGGGAGACAGTATCTTGACCGATACTGAAAAACAAAGAAATATCGACCTTCAAGAAGTCAATGCTGGCTTGATGCCTGAATGGAAGTACAAAGTCAAATGGCAAGGTATGAGTGAAGAAGAAGCAAAAAGAGAAGTTGCTGAAAATTCTGATGAAGGCATTGAATATGATGATGAAGATGACGATACAGAAGAGGATGTAAATGTTAACTGATAAATTTTTAGAAGAGTCGGGTGATGATGTCTCAAATGACTTCAGCACATTGGAAACTCTTCTTTTAATTTGGATGGGTTTACGTTTAAGAAACCTTGCATCTTTAGAAAGCATTGAAGAAGATTATCCAAAATGGAAAAATAAAGCAAGTAGAGAGTTTTTTGAATATTCGGGTACTGAATTCCAAAAGGTCAAGAAATCGTCTCAAAACAAAGTAAAATCGGCTATCAAAAATGGAATAGCAATGACAGTCAGCAATATTTTTTCGAGATTGAAAAATACTGATGCTCAAACTTCTAAAAAAGACATGTTGAACAGGTCAAATAAGAATTTGAATAAAGGTATCAAGGATACCCAAGGTGAAATCAAAAACCTTTGCAACATTTCAAGAAAGTGCACCAACAAGCAGTTTATAAAGGCGTGTGATGAAGCATACTCTAAAATCGTTGCAGGAAACAATGCTGATAAAGCTATTGAATCATCAATCAGAAAACTTTCTCAAAAAGGTATAGAGGTAGTTGGTTATACTGATCATACAACTTCAATGGATACTGCAGTTAAAAGAGCAGTTACAAGTGGTGTCAATCAAACGTCTTTGAAATTTAAAATGGATAACTGCAAAGAGTTGGGTATCAACATTGTAAAGACTTCAAGTCATGGTGGTGCTCGACCATCCCATCAAGAGTGGCAGGGCAAATTGTTTTATCTTCATACTCCTGTAAAAGGTCTACAGAGCTTTAAAAAGGCAACGGGATATGGCCGTGTTGATGGCCTAGGCGGAGCAAACTGCAGGCATTCTTTTTATGAGGTTACTGATTATGAGTATAAGAACAATCTGGTTGATACCGAAGAATTTGACAAGAACAGGAATGATGATCAATACAAACTGGAACAAAAGCAAAGATATTATGAGCGTCAGATTCGTTCTTGGAAGAAAAGGAAGAATATTCTTGATGAATGCGGTGTAGATTCCACCAAAGAAGCTAAAAAGATTAGAGAATGGCAAGATAAACGCTCTCAATTCATTAAAGATAGCAACATTCACTTCAAGAAAGAACATGGTATTGATAACGTTCTTAAAAAGGCTTATCCAAGAGAAAAGATTGTTACTAACGGTAAGTTATCAAGTAAAAAAAGTAATAAATTATACAATGATGACGAATGGCTACCGTTCAATTTTAAGCCTAAAAAGGAAGATAAGCCTAAAATAAAAATGATTACCAATTCAGATGAATTTGTTGAAAAAATGATGAAAAAAGTAACTATTGAAAGCGATAATGATGATTTTAAAGAAGGAATAAAAAAAGAAATTAAAATCATGCATGAAGAAGCAACAAAATTCTTGGTAAACAAGAAAATTCAAATTAAACAGTCTAATACAGAAACAGCATATGATGGTGAAATGAATACTATTTTCGTTATCCAAGAGCAATTAAAGTCAGGTACCTTAGCACATGAAGTAGGTCATGCGCTAGTTGATAAAAATAATTTATATAAAAGCGAAGAGCTAGCTTCAATCATGAAAAATGTTGTCGCTGAAGCTAAATATAAAATTGTAAAGAAAAATGATGAATATTTTCTCTACCTGGACTCAGATAGATTTATTCGTAATTATCAAGGAAGAACATATATAAATGTTACAGAAAAATATAAGAATTTGAAAAAAGGAGAACGAATAAAGATTGATCCTATTGATTATACCGATTTAGAAGAATATGTAAGCGTAGGATATGAAACATTTGTAAGCAATCCTCAATTGTTATATGATAAAGATAAAGAACTGTATGACTTCTTTAAGAAAGGCGGATTGTTCAATGAAATCAAAAAAAGAAAGTGAAAAACACACACATGTTATTGAAATTGTAGTCGATACGGAGGATGCAATGACCGAAGAGGAACTAAAACAATGGGAGGAAGATGAAAAGTTAGATGGAGGACCGGGGAACATTCCTACTTGGTCTAAATATTACAAGCCAAAAAAAGCCGACAAAAAATAGTCGGTTTTTATTTTGCTCAAATTTAAGGAGGAACATATGAAAACTGTAATCAAAGTATTGTTCATTCTTTTAATTGCTTTAAAACTTATTGATCTATTCATTTGTGGGTTATGGAAAATTCTTATCCCACTTTTTATTTTCGGTTTAATTATGATGATTGCTTTTATTTTAGAAATTTTTTAGTAAAAAAGGAGAAAAAAATGGGTTCAGATGAATTTTTAGATTTATGTAAAAAAGTAGTCAGAGAGTACACAGAAGAACATCTTGATAAAACGGATGGCAAAGTTGATTTTGATGTTTATGCTGTTTGGAGTTGCAAAGCGTTACAAAATAGTAAAGCATTAGCATCAACATCTCTTTCGGATGGAATGTACTATGAATTAACTTACAACGGAGATAAGAAAGAACTTTATTTAGATGCTTATAAGAAATTTGAAAATAGATGCATCAAGCTAGGAGGAGAATAGCAATGAAATTTAAAAGAGCGTTTAAACTTATGTATAACGGAGAAAAAATCAAGCTCCCATCTTGGGGTGGCTATTGGTATTGGGATGATGAAAAGAAAACAGTAATCATGCATACTAAAGAAGGCAAAGAAATGGATATTAGAGAAACTGAAAGAGTTATCTATACTTTATCAAATATTCTTGATGATGGATGGATTCTTGCTGATGAAGAAAACTGCCCAGAATTAGGTGGAGAGGCTACATTTGGCTTTGATGAAGCAATCAAATATCTAAAAAGAGGGATGAAACTTGCTAGAAAAGGTTGGAACGGTAAAGGAATTTTTATCCATTTATGTGAAACAGATGCAACAACAAATCCTTTTGTTTGTATAGATTCATCTAATTTACAAACTGATAATCTAGATGCAAAGAAAAATATTGTACCTTGGGCACCATCACAAACAGATATGTTAGCGGATGACTGGGTATTTTTTGAATAGGAGGATGTTATAAATGAAACTATTCATTAGTCAACCAATGGCAGGAAAAACGGATAAAGAAATCCTAGATGAAAGAGAAAGGGTGCTATGCAATGTAAAAGAATTATTTCCTGATAAAGAAATTGAAGTGATTGATTCATTCTTTGATGGTGAACCAAAAACGCCTCTTTGGTGTCTAGGAGAATCCATCAAGCTTTTAGGTCAAGCTGACATTGCTTATTTCTGCAAGGATTGGGAAAAGTATCGAGGATGCTGTATCGAACATGAATGTTGTGTTAGATACTCAATTAAACATGTAGAGGAGTAGGGGGAAGAATAGAATGAATACAGTATATACATTTAGTAATGGTGTTCATGTTGATTCTTCAACAATTGAAAAAATAAAAAAAGCTTATTTTGAAATAGTAAAAAAAGAGCTTCCAGAAGAAGCTCTTAATTTCGAAGTCAATGATTTTATTCTTGAAGAAATCAAAACACAAATTAAAAACAAAAAGATTTGCTTATAAGTGTTTGATATAAAAAAACTTGACTGCTTAATTTTGAGCCGTCCAATATTTCAACGTATTTTCTAATTTTTGATAGTAAATCTTTATGTTTGATTTCATTTATAGTTAGTGCTATTGAAACAGTATGAAAAGGTATAAAACAATATAACACCAATTAAATTGGTTGTTAACCGCATTTTTACGTGATAGAATACTTATGAAAAGAGTAGAATAAATATGTGGAGGTGGGATTATGACTTATCAAGCATTACCTGTTAGCTTTTTCGAAAATCTTAAAACACAAAAAAACGCTAAAGTTGATAATGATGAAGTTGTTCCATTTCAATTTAGCGAAAAAGTGTTAAAAGGAGAAAGTAAAGTAAAAGCTACTTTACCAAAGAAAAAGAAATGTGCAGAGTAGGAGATATTATTTTAATTAGAAAATATATTGGAGAAGATGGCACACGTCAAAGAAATCATCCTTTCATTGTATTGAATGACAGTGAAGGTAAAATTGAAGGTTTGCCATTTGATCTAACATGTTCAGTCATGTCTTCTTTTAAAAACGAAGAGCATCGAAAGAAGAAACTTTCAATGAAGCAAAATTTAGAAATTACTGTTGAAGATGGGGTTAAGAAAGATGGCTTTATTAAAGCTAATCAAATTCATTATTTTCAAAAAGATAAACTTGATTATATTGTAGTCGGTTCGGTAACTCCTGAATTATTTGCTGAACTTATGAAATTAATTGAAGAACTTTTTAAGGATGAAGAAATATTGGTAAATACTTCTAATCTTTAGAAATTATCAAGCCACGAATAAGTGGCTTTTTATTTTGGATGAAAAGATATGAAACAGTATGAAAAGATATGAAATGATATAAAAAAATAAAAAAAAGCTCCTACTCATTTGAGAGGAAGCTAAAGTGCATATCATCTATTACAAAATTATCATATTTTAAAGTATCAGTAGTATATTTATCAATTAATGATTTAACAACAATTTCGTAAGTATCTGCATCAATTGTTTTATCGTCATAAATAGCTTTTACCTTTGACCATTTTGTTAAAAATTCATTTAATATAGGATTTTTGACGATTAAAGACATATCGTATTCATCTTGAGAGTAATGATACTCTTCTATGTCAATATGAATAGATTTACAGATATTTACTATTAAATTGAAAATATCAGAATATGATGAGAAATTTTTTGTTTTATGAATATTGGAAAGTCCGCAAAGCCAATCTATAGAAATATTGCATTTCATTGCGATATTGTACAAAGTATCAATATTGGGTGTTTTTGATCCGTTCTCATATGAAGAAAGTGTAGTTTGAGCTACGTTTATTAAATCTCCAAATTGGCTTTGTGTTA
>OLPS01000994.1_pt1 | contig 32637 bp, 28 predicted proteins | sample 1673071 | NCBI WGS metagenome assembly OLPS01 (sample SAMEA3136752, study PRJEB25190) | human gut metagenome | reverse complement strand
CTTCAAAATGCAAAAAATCATGGTGTGACACAAAAAGAGATTGCTGCAGTGATCACACATGTCGCATTCTATGCAGGATGGCCAAAGGCATGGGCTGTTTTCAATCTTGCAAAGGAAGTTTGGGTGGCAGGTGAAGGAGATTTACCATACGAAGATGAAGCAATGCGGGCACATGCAAAAAAGATGGTATTCCCAATTGGTACACCAAATGATGGCTTTGCACAGTATTTTTCCGGCAGAAGCTTTCTTGCACCGATCTCCACTTCTCAGGTTGGAATTTTCAATGTGACATTTGAACCCGGATGCAGAAATAACTGGCACATCCATCATGCAAAAAGTGGAGGTGGGCAGATCTTAGTATGTATTGCCGGAAGAGGATATTATCAGGAAGAGGGAAAAGATGCTGTAGAAATGAAGCCCGGTGACTGTATCAATATTCCGGCAGAAGTGAAACACTGGCATGGCGCCGCACCGGATGAATGGTTTTCTCATCTGGCAATTGAAGTGCCGGGCGAAGAGGCATCGAATGAGTGGTGTGAACCGGTTGCCTACGAAATATATAAACTACTCAGATAACTTCCAATTTGTCAAGCTGAATCCATTTTACAGAGCAGTCCTGCGCTACGGCATGCGGCTGTGCATTTATTCCCACGCAAAAAGCCGAGAATCAAATGATTCTCGGCTTTTCTTATATTCTCGTTTGTTTTTTATTTCAATTTTTATTCTTTCCCGTTCCAGCAATAGGTACATACCTTTTCTTTAGGCAGACCGATTGCCTCCAGAAGACCATCCAGAGACTGGAACCCAAGGGAAGCGAAGCCAAGCTTTTCACAAATGCGCTTCAGCATGCACTGTCCTCTTTCCGTGGAGGCATCTGCATATTCTTCCAGATACGCATCCCCCTGCAAGCCTTCCAGTTCATGAATGATGCGGCGTGCAAGCAAATCATCCTCACTGCTCTTGCTTGTGAAATTCAGATATTTGCAGCCATACATGATGGGAGGACAGGCAGAACGCATGTGAACCTCCTTTGCATGGGTGCTGTAAAGGAATTCAACGGTTTCGCCAAGCTGCGTACCGCGAACGATGGAGTCATCCACAAAAAGCAGCTTCTTGCCTTCAATCAGCTCGGGTACGGGAATCTGTTTCATCTTCGCCACGCGGTTTCTGATTTTCTGGCTCGCAGGTGTGAAGGAACGAGGCCATGTCGGGGTATATTTTACGAAGGGGCGCGCATAGGTATAGCCGCTTTCCTGCGCATAGCCCATGGCATGAGGCACGCCGGAATCGGGGATACCTGCGACATAATCAACCTCAGGGAGTGTTCCTCTTGCCGCTTCATCCCGCGCCATAATCTCGCCGTTTTTATAACGCATCACTTCTACATTAACGCCCTCATAATTGGAGTTAGGGTAGCCGTAATAGCTCCAGAGAAAGGCACAGATTTTCATATCCTCGCCGGCAGGCTGTAAGGTTTTGTAGCCTTCGGGGGTAATTTTCACGATTTCGCCGGGGCCAAGCTCATAATCCTTTTCATAGCCCAGCTTCTGATATGCGAAGGATTCAAAGGAAACGGCATAGCCCTCCTCATCCTTCCCGATGAGAACAGGGAGTCTGCCCAGTTTATCTCTTGCGGCAATGATTGCATCATCCTCCGTCAGAATCAGAAGGGTAACAGAGCCTTCGATCGCCTCCTGTGCATATTTGATGCCGCTGATGAGATCGCTCCTCTGGTTAATCAGGCTTGCAACCAGCTCCGTTTCGTTTACGTTGCCTGTGGAACGGGACATAAACTGATGCCCTTTATCAAATTCCGCCTGCAGCAGCTCCTCTGCATTGTTAATCGCACCGATGGTTGTAATCGCGTAGGTGCCCAGATGGGAGCGCACAAGCAGGGGCTGAGGGTCGTTATCGCTGATACAGCCGATGCCGGAAACGCAGCCCTCAAATTCATACAAATCATCCTCGAATTTTGTACGGAAGGGTGTGTTTTCAATGTTATGGATTTCTCTCTGAAATCCCTTTTCCTTACTATGAAGTGCCATACCGCCTTTTTTTGTGCCTAGATGGGAGTGATAATCTACGCCAAAGAAAATATCCAGAACGCAGTCATTTTTACTTGTTACGCCAAAAAAGCCGCCCATGATGTGCCTCCTTATGTATAAAAAACAAACCGTATTATTTTGTAGTCCGCAGAATTTTTCCGCTAGTTTTATTTTAAACGAAAAAAAAAGGTAATACAACCAAAACAACGGCATAGAAACAGAGAAAAATAAAGAGGATTTTTGCCGTATGATAGCAGATTTTCCAAAAAAGATAAGGATTTTTTATCAGTATGATAAGTTTTCCTGATTATGGCTGTTATACGGCGGCAGAAGGATGGTTTTCCCTTGCAAAGCGGCGGCAGATTTGTTATCCTTCTAGGTAGTGACCGAACGAAGGGTTCGGCATATTCTTTGGATACCGTTTATGAAAATAAGGAGGAAAAACCTATGGAAAATCGCATTTCCGTTATCAGCATTATCATTGAGGACACAGCGCAGGCGGCAGCAGTGAACGATCTTCTGCATGAATATGGCAGCTACATCGTGGGGCGCATGGGGATTCCCTACAGAGAACGCAAGGTTTCCATCATCTGCATTGTGATGGATGCCCCCGGCAGCGTGACAAGCGCACTTTCCGGCAAGCTGGGGATGCTTGACGGCGTTTCCACGAAAACCGTTACCACAAAGGCAAGCGAAGCCTGAGCAGCTTCAGAAACTATCACAAAAGAGGAATGAAACATGCTTCACCTGATTATTTCAACGCAAAGCTTCGTTTTTCTGATGCTTGCAAGCTTTCTGGCAGGCTTTCTGGATGCCATTGCAGGGGGCGGCGGTCTGATTACCATTCCCGCCTACCTCATCAGCGGCCTGCCCGTTCACATGGTCTATGCCTGCAATAAATTTGCATCCTCCTGCGGCACGGCAATCGCCACCCTGCGGTATTACCGCAACAAAATGGTGGATATCCCCGTGGGGCTGCTGGCGGCGGCAGGGGCGTTTGTCTGCTCCGCGATAGCGGCAAAAATCGTACTGGTGCTGGATGCACATACGCTGAAAACCATGCTCCTCGTGATTCTGCCTGTTGCGGCAGTGATTACGCTCATCAACAAAAACATGGGTAACGATAACCATTCCGACCGATTCGGCAAACGGAAAAAATATGCCCTTTCCGTGCTGATTGGCGGCTTGATTGGGCTGTATGACGGTCTATTCGGGCCGGGGACAGGCACATTTGCACTGATTGCCTTCTGCCTGATTCTGAAATACGATATGCGGACAGCAACAGGAAACGCAAAATTTCTGAACCTTGCGTCCAACTGTGCTTCTCTGGCAGTGTATATTCTGGCAGGAACGGTATATTGGAAGGTTGCGATTCCCGCGGCAGTGCTGAATATCTGCGGCAATTATGCAGGCGCAGGGGTTGCCATAAAAAAAGGCGCGGCAGTTATCCGCAAGATGCTGATTGTGGTAATCGTACTGCTGTTTATTAAAGTAATTTATGATATGTTTTTCTAAATAAAAAAGAGATGTGAAACTCACATCTCTTTTTTTCGTGCAAGTCGAAATCCTGATTTCGACTTATAAGTCTTTTTTATTGACGATGGAAAGATAAAATCCACTACAGCAGCCAAGCACCGCCGTGCGGCAGGTGAACTGCTCCCAGCCATTCTCTGTCCATTCGGCTGCGCCCTGCTCCAGATAGGCATTGATTTGCTCGCTGCCCTCCTCTATGGACTGCTCCGAAAAAATATGGATACAATCCTTCAGACTGCCGTCAAATACAAGCTGTTCAGGCAAAGCCTCACCGATGGCAAGCCGCCCCCTGAGCTGATTGGCGGAGAAAACCAGTGCCGGCTCTCCCCCGCCTGCAAGCCACGCCTGCTTGCCTGCGTCATTGCCTAAGCAAATCAGTCTGCATTTTTCAAACATTCCTCTCACCCCTTTGAAGCCTTTACCTTAATCCAAAGCTCGGCAATCTTCTTTTTCAGAATGGGATTATCCTGGAATACCTCATCCTTTTCGTAGCCGGAACGGGGGATATAGGCTTCGTATGCGCCGTACATGCCCTCCTCGCCGCTCAGCTCCAGCATAACCTCCTCATTGGGAGAGGTATAGCCGACATATTCGGAATTGCCCAGTGCCGCTTCATAGGTCAGTGTATAATTGATGAATTCCTGCGCCAGAAGGGGATTCTGTGCGTTTTTGGGAACCACCATGGCATCATACCAGAGGTTTGTGCCTTCCTTGGGCATCCAGTAGCTCATGTCCTCATTTTCGGACTGGACATAGGTTGCGTCACCGCTGTATACAATCGCGATGTCCTTATTACCATTCGCCATGCCATCAATAACCTCATCTGTGACGTAGGTCGGGTTCATGGTGTTATTCATATCCAGCAGCCACTCATACGCCGCTTGAATTTCATCAGCGTCGCTTGTATTCATGGAATAGCCAAGCGCCTTGAGCGCCACCATGAAGGCATCACGCTCGGAATCGTACATATAGATATGCCCCTTATATTTCGGGTTGCGCAGGATATCGAAGCCCTGCTCCTCCACCTCGGCAGGGTCTACATTGTTATGGTTATAGATAATGCCGACGCTGCCCCAGAAATACGGTACAGAATAGGTATTATCGGGGTCATAGGGAAGATTTTTCACCTCAGGGGTCAGGTTATCCAGATTGGGAATCAGGTCTTTATCCAATTCCTGCAGGGCATCATCTGCAAGCATACGCTGAATCATATAATCAGAGGGAACGACAACGTCATAGGAATCCCCTGCCTGCAGCTTCGTATACATCATCTCGTTGGAATCGAAAAGTTCCACAATTACCTTTACCCCATATTCCTTTTCAAAGTTTGGAATCAGCTCCTCGCTCATGTATTCCCCGGGGATATACAGCTTTAAGGTATCAGAGCCATATTTCGCAATGGCATCCTGCGGAGAAGCACCGCCGCCCTTTCTGAGCATGGCAATGCTCACGCCTGTGATGGCAACCACAACCGCCATGCAGACCGCCATGCCGCGCTTGCCGAGGGCTGCACCGCTTTTGCCCTGCTTTTCGCGGATAACGGGAATGACATTCACAACCGTCAGCGCAACGGTAATCAGCACAATCACCAGAGTGGACAGCGCATTGATGGACGGGTTGACACGCTTAGACATGGTGTATACCAGAATAGAGATATTCTGGACACCGTTGCCCGTTACGAAATAAGAAATGATGAAATCATCAAAGCTCATGGTAAAGGCAACCAATGCGCCGGAGATAATACCCGGCAGAATCTGCGGCACAATAACCTTTGTCAGTGCCTGAAAGGGCGTTGCGCCCAAGTCCATGGCTGCATCCGCAAGGTTCGGGTCAAGGGAGCGCAGCTTCGGCATAACAGACAGTATCACATAGGGGATACAGAACATAATATGCGCCAGAAGCAACGTCACAAAGCCCTTTTTCACGCCAAGGGCGCTGAAAAACATCAGCAGCCCGATAGCGGTTACAATCTCAGGGTTGAGAATCGGCAGATTATTCACCTGATCTACCAGATTGCGCAGAATTTTTTTGGAACGGGACATCCCGATTGCCGCCAGAGTGCCTGCAATCGTAGAAATCACCGTTGCCAGCACCGCAATCACGATGGTATAGACAACAGCTTCCATCATATTGCTGTCCGCGAACATCTTTTCATACCAACGGAGAGAGAACCCCTCCAGATGTGTCAGCGAACGGGAGCCGTTGAAGGAAAATACAATGATATACAGAATCGGCAGATAGAAAAAAATCATGGTCAATGCCAGAAGGACTTTCCCACCGATGCCTGTTTTTCGGTTATCCTGCATCCCTTACGCCCCCTTTCCGTTTGCCGCAGGGTCTGTATCGACCTTGCGCGTCAGCCACATGGAAAGCATAATGATCACTGCCATAATCAGAGAAATGGCAGAGCCGAAGTTCCAGTCGCCGCTGGTTAAGAACTGTGTTTCAATGACATTGCCGACCAGCACATACTGTCCGCCGCCCAGAAGCTTCGGAATAAAGAAGCTGGACACCGCAGGCAGGAACACCAGCGTAATCCCGCTCAGCACACCGGGCAGGGAAAGGGGCAGTGTCACCCTCAAGAAGCTCTGCATGGGCGTTGCGCCAAGGTCGCTTGCCGCCTCCAGCAGACTTTTATCCATCTTCGCAAGGGAGGAATGAATCTGCAATATCATAAAGGGAATGAAGTTATAGACCATCCCCAGAACAACTGCAAAGGTGGTATAGAGCATGTGGAAGGAGCCAATGCCGAGCATCCCCAGAAAACGGTTCACCAGACCATCATCCTGCAAAATACCCACCCACGCATAGGTACGCACCAGCATGTTAATCCATGTCGGCAGAGTAATCAGCATAATCCAGAAGAAGCCGCTGCGTTCAGGTCCCTTGGCAATCGTATAGGCGATGGGGTAGCCTAAAAGCACGCAGACCACCGTTGTCACAACTGCAATCAGCAGGGAGCGCTTCAGTACATCCAGAAAAACCGTATCCGTCAGAAAACGGGAGAAGTTATCCAGCGTAAAGCGGAAGGTGGTTACCTCATTGCCTGCGGTTGTGAAGGCATATAATAAAATCATCAGCATGGGGACTAAGACCATGATAAACAGCCAGACCACATACGGATAGAGCATATTACGAAATTGTTTCACTTATCACGCCCCCTTTCTTAATAATTGTTCTTCGACATGATATGGATATCTTCGGGTTGGAAGGTCAGCCCAACCTCATCGCCCACCTCGAACTTGTCCGTGGTGTCAATCTTATATTCATACCCCTTTGTGGCAAAGGTCACATCATAAATGCCGGGGGTAATGGTTTCGGGGTCAAAATCATATTTGACATCCGTAATTTCAACAGCTGTGTCATCCTCAAGGCTCCATGCGGAAGCATTCGCCCATGTTTTCAGGTCGGTATCCAGTGCAACCGCTTCCTGAATTTCATCCACCTTCTTAAAGAAATTCATGGCATAGATTTCTTCCTCGTTTTCGGTGCTTGTCACGCGGTTTTCATCCTTTACAATCATATTAACCGTAACGGAGGTGCCTGCGGCTGTGGAGAAGGTAACGGGATATTTGCCGTTTTCCTTTTTGATATCATAATCCACCTCCTTGATGGAGATAAATTCATCCTCATCGGGATTCCATGCCTGCGCGTCCGCACGGGCAATGATGGTTGCTTCGTCCAGCTCCTCTACGTCCTCCATATCCAGATAGAAATCGTTGGCGGACATTTTTTCGTTTGCCGCTTCATTATAAACGGGGCTGTCATTGGAAACTGCCATTTTTACGGTGATTTCCGTACCGACCTTTGTTTCCACCATGGTTTCATAATGCACGCCCTTAAACAAAACGGATTTCACAACGCCCTTCAGCTTGCCCTCGCCGCGGGGGACAATATCCAAATCCTCCGGACGGATGACAACATCAACCACCTCGTTTTTACCGAAGCCGTTATCCACGCAGTCAAAGCGTCTGCCGCCGAACACAACCTTGTAATCATCCACCATCATGCCTTCAATGATATTGGATTCGCCGATGAAGTTCGCAACAAATTCATTGACAGGCTCGTTATAAATATCAGTAGGGCTGCCAATCTGCTGAATTTCGCCCTCTCGCATGACAACGATTTTATCGGACATGGTCAGCGCTTCCTCCTGATCATGTGTCACATAAATAAAGGTGATGCCAACCTCCTGCTGAATTTTTTTCAGCTCCTGCTGCATTTCCTTTCTGAGCTTTAAATCCAAAGCGCCCAAGGGCTCATCCAAAAGCAGCACGCTCGGCTCATTCACTAAGGCACGGGCAATGGCAATTCTCTGCTGCTGCCCGCCGGACATGGCAGTGACGCTTCTGTCCGCAAATTCCTCCAGATTTACCAGCTTGAGCATACGCTTTACCTTCTGCTCGATGATGTCCTTCGGCTCCTTTTTCAGCTTCAAGCCGAAGGCAATGTTATCATACACATTCATGTGGGGGAAAAGGGCATATTTCTGGAATACCGTGTTGATTTCTCTTTTATAGGGGGGCAGCTTGGAAATTTCCTGCCCGTCAAACAGAACCTCGCCCTGATCAGCCTGCAAAAAGCCGCCCAAAATACGCAAAAGCGTTGTTTTCCCGCAGCCGGAAGGGCCGAGGAGCGTCACAAATTCATTTTCGTAAATATCAAGGTCAATTCCCTTCAGAACGACCTTGCCGTCCTCATAGCTCTTGACGATATTTTTGAACTGAATCAGCTTTTTCTTCATTTCATATCCTCCTTGTACTCAATACTTAAAACAAAGGCGGCGTGGAAACCCAAAGCACCTTTGCGGTTGTTTTCTTCTCGTTTTTCAGATAATGGCGGCTTTTGCCCGAAAGATAGAAGGTTTCGCCCTTATGGACGATATGCTTTTCCTCCCCGACCATAAGGATAATCGCTCCCTCCAGGACATAGCCGAATTCCTCGCCGCTGTGGGGGTCCATCACGAAGGAATCTCCGCCCTGCGGCAGCTCTATCAGAATGGGCTCCATGGCGTTTTTCTGCGTATTCGGCACAATCCAGTTGATGGTGTAGATTTCGCGCTCATCCACAAAAAAATCCTTTTTATGAAAGACAAGCTGCTCCTGCTCCTCCTCCTTGAAAAACTCCGCTAAGGAGCTGCCCAACGCCTCTACAATATCGTTCAGGGTTGCGATGGAGGGCGAGGTCAGCTCTCGCTCCAGCTGAGAAAGAAAGCCCTTTGTCAGCTCGCTGCGGCTGGCAAGCTCCTCCAGCGTCAGCCCCTTCTGTATGCGTAATTGCTTAATTTTCCTGCCAATTTCCACAGCAGTCATCTTCCTTTCCTGTTTTAGTATTGCTAAACTTTCAGAATATTTTTACTAAACCCAGACTATTATATCGAAAATAGGAAAAAAATCAAGAGAAAATAAACAAAAAGTTTAATATTTTAAACTTTTATAGAAAACAGCGAGAACGGAAAGAGGGGTTCGGGGAATTCTTCCCCGAATTAACTCCGCAGGCGGAATTTAGTTCCGCCGAGGAAAACGATGGGTTTCCAGGCTCCGCCGCCAGAACCCATTCGTTTATTCCTCTGTCCCCCAAGTCAAAAACCTGTTTTTGACTTAGCCGCAGGCAAAAAAATACCCCTGAACGGTACTTCAGGGGGGGGAAGGTAAGTAAATTGTATATATGGAAGCTATTACTTTTAACGTCTACAAGTATAACTAAAATATATTTTAGTGTCAACCAAATAAATGCATAAATTTTCATTGTTAAATAAACTATTTTTTATTGTCAATCAACAACAAGACTGACAAATCTTTCATTTTTCATAAAAAAAAGTGAAAAACCGTTCATTTTTTGACAAAAAGCATCCGCTTCAATTCCTGATAGACTCTGCCAATCGGCAGACCCACCACATTATAGTAATCTCCTGCGATGCGCTTCACATAAATCGCGAAATCGCCCTGTATGCCATACGCACCTGCCTTATCCATCGGGTCGCCGCTTGCAATATAGGCATCCAGCTCCGCATCGGAAATCGGATAGAGGAATACGTCTGTTTTTTCCTGAAAGGTGACGCTTTGGGGATGCGCACCCGTGCGGATAAGCGTGACACCCGTATAGACCTGATGGCAGTCATCGGCAATGCTTCTGAGCATCTGCTTTGCATCCGCCGCGTCCTTCGGCTTGCCCATGATTTTCTCGCCCTTAGCAACCACCGTATCCGCCCCGATGATAATGCAATCCCCGGTCTGCGCTGCTGCGATTTCCTCTGCCTTCTGTCGGGATAATTCCATAACAACCGCCGCAGGGCTTTTCTGCGTGATGCGTTCCTCGCCTTTGGCAGGCTGTACCGTAAAGGGCAGCCCGATTTTTTCCAGTAATTCCTTCCTGCGCGGTGAGGCCGAAGCCAATATCAGTTCCATAATATCCTCCTTTTTGCATTGTATCGTAAAGGAGAGAAACGGCTTAAGCCAAGGGATAACAAATCAATTCCTCTCCGTCCAGATTTTCCTTGTGCAGCTCCACTGCCGTAATGCTGTGATTGTCATAGGTCTTATAATAGTAAATCCCCTTCTCCAGATTGCAGCAGGAGCTGTATATGGTAATCTCATATTTTCCCTCGCCCAGATAGCAGCATCCTCTCTGCTGCTCCACTGCGCCGAGAATGTGGAAAAACTGGCTGACACTCTCTTTTTCGCCCTCTGCGGAACGAGAGTTTAATTTCACAAAGGCAGCCCGCACAAACCGAGAGGCAGAGCTAAGGTCGCCCGGCAAGCCAAACCCACCCATGCCGCGGCTGAAGGGGGAAAGCAGCTCCTGTCCGCTGAAGCGATCCTGCGCCGGCTCTGCGGTAACATTCAGATATTGCCTGATATTTTCTCTGTGAAAGGGAAAGGGCGGATTATTCGCCAAAACGCCAATCGGGTTATCATAAAGATGCAGTCCGTCTGCCATTTGTTCTATCACAAGGCATTGCGCCGCATCCGCAAGCATCCAGTGCATCGGGCTGGGCTGTAAGGCCTCGCTGAACGGCTCATCTGTCACTGCAATCCGCTCCAAAAGCACCCTTGCCTCTGCTACGGTTTCGCATTGCCCCAAAATCCAAGGCAGCAGCGCCCACGAGGGAATGTTGTCCTTCCCCTCCTGCCGCTTCTGATAGACTGCATTGCCCGCGAACAGCAGGCCTGCCATGGCAAGCCCCTTTTCGTTGACCACATCATAATATAACGGCGTTCCCTCGGCAACGTGCGCCATGCCAATCATGGCATACTTTGTCCGAAATTCCGCCCCTTCGGGAAGGCTAAACAAAAAGCGTCTGGGGGTAATCGTCACGCTCTCCCCATAGGAACACTCAAAATCCAGATTTCTGCCGAAATAATGGTCTTTGGTATGATAGCTTACTGCGGTACACATCCGCACTCCCTCCTTTTCTCTTTTGTTTCTCTATTTTTCGTAAAAAATCCTATTTTATGCCTTCTCTTTAAATCTGATATGCAATTTCAAAGGACACCACACCCGTTGCCGCAGGGGCAATGATGCCGGGGGAGAGATAGAAAACAATGCCGCTATCTGTCAGGTAGAACTGCACCTGATTCAGACTTCTTGCCAATCTGCTTTCTGCGTCACTATAGAACGCATCCTCGTCCGCTTCAATCAGCGCTGTAAAGGATGCCTTCCAGAGTGCCTGCAAATCCGCCTGACTATCGGAAACCAGCTCGCTCAAGGCGCACTCCCTGCCACTGCTCATGGCATAGGTATGAGAGGTATACTGCGCCTGCTCTGTGCCGCCTGCGTAGGAGGAAACCGTTCCCAAGAAGGAAGCATAGCCGTTTGTGCTGCGTGTTACGTTATACGCACCCACGCAGTAATAGGGCTGGAAGCCGTTGGGATCATTGGCGTATGCCTGCAACGCCTGCGCCTTATAGGTCTGCAAAAAGGCTTTGCCTTCGTTGAAGGTAGCCTGTGCCATGGCAGTATTGACTGCCGCCTGCCCCGCAACCTCGTCACATTTCAGCTCCACATGCAGCACCTCTGTGCCGTCCGCCGCAAGGACAGAGGACGTATAGCCGCCAACCTGCGGTGCTTGCTGCTCACTGCCCGTAGGCTTTTTGGAGGTGCCGTCCGAATGGATATCAATGACATATTTCACGCCATCCCACGCAACGGATGCGCCAAGGCTTTCCGCAACGGCGCGCAGAGGCACCAGTGTGCGGTCATTGATAATCTGCGCAGGGACAGACATGGTATAAACCAATTCGCCGTTTTTATACAGACCTGCTTCGCCAATCTGCAGCATAATGATATCCTCATTGTGCATTGCCATAACCGTCTGGTCTGCTTCATCCCAGATTACCTGTGCATCCAGTGCCTCGAAGATTTTCCGCATGGGTACCAGTGTGCGGTCATCCTGAATGATGGGCGGCTGGTCGAAGCTTAACTGTTCTCCATCTACATAAACCGTAATCAACGGATGGGCAAAGGCAGGCACGGTAAGCATCAGTGCTGCCAGAAGCCCCAAAAATACTTTTTTCATCTCAATCACCAAATCTTATGTTCGTTATTACAATATTCCTTTTATATTACGTTATAATTGCTTTTTATTTCTGCGCTTCTTCTGCATATTTCGCCGCCAGATTTGCGCAGTGCATAATCATAGTCATGCAGTTTTTCTTTCTTTCCTTGCATGCGAAATCACCGAAGGGATTAGAAAGCTCAGAGCAGATCAGTGTGCCGTATTCATCCTTGATTTCATTTACCATTTTGCCGACAATGGGATAAATGCCCTGCTGCAATTCGGTAATTCTCTCGCCTACCGTTTCCTTTGCCGCAGGATTTTCTCTGCCCACAATGGCACTCAGCGCCATAACCGCACCCGTAATTGCGCCGCAGGTGTTTTTTGTATGTCCCATGCCGCCGCCGAAGCCGGTTGCAAGCTTTACAACCTCCTTGGGCAGCCCTGTGTCAAAATGATTCAAAAATGCCGTCATCACACATTCCGAACAGTTCAGACCCTGCTTGAAGCATTCCTTTGCATCCTGCTCCACAAGCTCCGCTCTTGTCAATTCTCTGTTTTCCTCCATTTGCAAAACCTCCTTAAAATTCCTAAAAAACCCCATAACTCATTTTTTTCATCATACCACAAGCACCGAAAAAAAGAAAGAAATCGTGCAATTTGTCATAAATCTGTTGTAAATCTGTTAAGCATTTGTAACGGATATAACAGATTTGTTTCGTTGCTTTTCGGCATAGAGAAAGGGCACTCCAAGCGGAGTGCCCTAACATGTGCAAAGCCAATGCTTAACTCAATTTATGTAGCTTGAATTATTTGCCGCCTTTTGCTTTGTATGCTTCGATACCTTTGCCCAGCAGTTCAATACCTCTAGCCATATCTTCAGCTTTCAGGATGTAAGCGATACGCAGTTCGTCTCTGCCCAGACCGGGTGTTGCGTAGAAGCCTTCAGCGGGAGCGTACATAACTGTTTCATTGTTTTCTCTGAATTCGTTCAGCAGGAACAGCAGCAGATCTTCTGTATTTTCAACAGGCAGTTTGCATGTGATGTAGAAAGCACCGCCGGGTTTCTGGCAAACAACGCCGGGGATCTTCATCAGTGCATCATAAGCAACGTCTCTTCTGTGTTCATATTCTGCTCTTACGCTATTGAAGAAGTCAGCAGGCAGTTTGTACATTGCTGTTGCGCCAACCATGTCCAGTGTAGGAACACACAGACGACCCATAGCAATCTTGAATACCTGTGCCATGAATTCTTTGTTTTTGCAAACCATGCAGCCGATACGAGCGCCGCAAGCGGAGAATCTCTTGGAAACGGAGTCGATGATGATAACTCTGTCTTCGATGTCAGCCAGCTGACCGAAGGATGTCATTTCTCTGCCGTCATAAGCGAATTCTCTGTAAACTTCGTCAGCCAGAATCCACAGATCATGTTCTTTAGCGAAGTCAGCGATAACTCTCATGTCTTCTCTGGACAGGATGCAGCCTGTAGGGTTACCGGGGTTAACGATGGAAATCATTTTTGTCTTATCTGTAACAACTGCTTCCAGTCTTTCCTTGATTGCATATTTGTAGCCTTCTTCAGCGTATGTTGTAACGGGTTTTACAACACCGTCAGCAGCCTGAATGAATGTCAGGTAGTTTGTGTAGTAGGGTTCAGCTACGATAACTTCATCACCGGGGTTGATGATGGACAGGAATGTCAGTGTCAGCGCTTCGGAACCACCTGCTGTAATCAGAACGTCGTTTCTTTCCAGATTCATGTCGAATCTCTTGAAGTAATCAACGATTGCGTCCTGCAGCTCGGGCAGACCCCAAGAACCAGCGTAAGCCAGTACCTTCTGGTCAAAGCCTTTAACTGCTTCCCAGAATACGGAAGGTGTTTCGATATCGGGCTGACCGATGTTCAGGTGATAAATCTTAACGCCTGCTGCTTCAGCTGCGTCAGCCATAGGGTTAAATTTTCTAATAGGGGAGTTCTGCATTGCCTGCACTCTGTCGGAAATTCTCATGTTTTTCACTTCTCCTTTTGATATAGATATTTTGTATTTGAAGAACTGCGTACTCTTCTCGGAGGATCTTCGGCTCATTCTGCCGATACGCGCAAACCACATCCTGAAAAAAAGTTCAGCGTGTATCTAATCGCACAATGAATTCCTGAAAATCCCTACCCGAATACAGTATCAGTATACCACTTTTCCTGAGAAAGGCAAGGGGTACTGTGAAATTTTCTACAAACTCAGGTATTTTTGTATAGTTTTTCGTACATTTTTTTGAACGATGTGAAAAAATGTCCAACCGCATCCTGTGAAAAAGAGGAAAACAGACTGAAAAATAGTTCATTTTCTCTTTTTTGGGTAAAGTAAAATACGCTTTTATTGGCAAAAATGAAAACTGAACAATATCAGATGAAAAATTTTCCTGCTCTTTGTTTCCTTCGCACAGGAAAAATAAAAAATCGTACTGTTATATTTTTATTCAATTAAACAAAAAATCCCTTTCATCTGAAAGGGATAAAAATATTGACAAAGTTATTTTGATGCCGCGGAAGGGCTCGGGAAACAAACTGTTCATTACTTTGCTACGCAAAGCAGGCTTTGCCTGCCGCCCCTTCTTGGGCGGTAAGTAGTTTCCCGAATAAAATCCGCAGGCGGAATTTAGTTCCGCTGAGGAAAACGGGAAGTTTCAAGGCTTTTAGCCGATGGAACTTATCCGTTTATTCTTCTGTTTCAACAAGTCGAAATCCTGATTTCGACTTAGGGGGCGACCGTGTCGACCCCAGTAGGCTTGTCTGCTAAGACCGGTGCCTTTCCCCTGCTGCCGACCGCTAAGCCTAAAATTTCCGCAATATCTCTGGTCTTCAGGTATGTTACGCCGTCCTTGCGGATGAGGCTGACGGTGTATGCCTTATCATTATAAAAAATCGTTTCCTTTGTAACCATTTCGTCCTCCTTTCTTTCATAGGCAATATCCTTCAAGCGGAACCAATGCGTAAAGCCGCTGCCCGCAACAGCGCCGATTCGCACACCGTAGGCACTGCCGTCCGCCGCGATGTATTTTCCGCCGCCGATGTAAATGCCGATATGCCCCTTGCGCCAGACCGCCGCCCCAATGGGTGCCTGCCCGATGGTCGCGATGGGAAATACCGCATCCGCTGTGTCATGATAGCCCTGCGAATTGCGGAGGATGCCTGTCCCCCACGAAATCAGACCGCTGCAATCTACACAAACCTGCCCGATTTTCGCCGCGTCGCTCTCCCAGACCAGCGGCCCAAAAAGGATTCTCAGCCGGTCATACGTCTTTTGCGTCAGCACCTTGCCCTTCATGCCATAAACATAAGGCGTGCCAATCTTTCCTCTCGCAAATGCAACCAATTCATTCCCCGTCATTCCGCATCCCCCTTTTCCTGTGCCACTTCCTGCGTCATGCTTTTCCTGTGCTGTGTGCCGAAATAAAATGCAATCACAATCGAAAAAATATTCAGAAATTGCCCGCCGTCAATACGGCTTGTGACTGCCAGAACGGAAAATACCAGCGTCAGCACCAATGTTACAATACTTTTCACCGTCAGCAGATTTCCGACAGCTTCTTTCCAAATTTCCTTCATTCCATTTCCCCCTTTCATTCATGCGCCGATTGATTCAGATGCTTTTCCAGTCTCTGATAGGCATCACTGACATTGCCGTTTGCGCCAAGCTGCTTGAGCCCGTCCAGTGTTGCCAAAAGCCCGTAGCATATAACGCACTGCTCCTTTTTGATGTTCTCGATTTCCGCCTGCTGCGCCTTCTGCTGCTCCATCCAGCGAAAACTGCGGTAAAGCAGGGCTCCAAGCGTGCCTAATGCTCCCAGAACGGTCGCAAAGCGGATAATCGTGTCCCCTGTAACATACATTTTGCTCTCCTCCTTTCTGTCATGGAGAATAGCAGATGCCAAGTCTCAGGGAGTCTCAAGGTATAAAAAAAGACGTTTCGGGGAATCGAAACGCCAAAAAGCTTCCTATTAAAATATGATTTGCATTGCGCCACAAAAAAAGGGTTCTTTTTTCACAAAAGAAAAAAAGGCTACCATTTTTGATAGCCTTTTCCATTACGGAGATGGAGGGATTTGAACTGCCCACCTCGAAATATAGTCGTGCATTTTCCCTCGCTTCGCTCTGTCGTTGCACTCCTTATTTCTCGCAGTTTCGGGCTCCCTCCTCCTGCCACCGGCAGCGGTCGCCCTCTACTCCCGCGCCACTGTGGCGCAAAGGTGTGCCCCAATAAGAAAACATGAAGAAAATGAAATAGCGGAAAGGCTACGGATACAAGGAAGTTTCCCGCAGGCATCCTTTGACTTAGGCTGTCAAGGAAAACTGACGTAGTAGACGTACCTTTCAGCATTTCAGAATTCATGGTTTCTTATCTGGGCGCACCTTATGGGTTCAATTTTACAAAATAAAAAAGACTATCCTTCGATAGTCTCTTTTCTACGGAGATGGAGGGATTTGAACCCTCGCGCCACGTTAATGACCTATACCCTTAGCAGGGGCACCTCTTCAGCCTCTTGAGTACATCTCCACAAAACGCCTACTGCAATAGTTAGTATACCAAAAACGCCCCCTGTTGTCAAATACTTTTTCGCAAACGGGACAAAAAAATGGCGTTCACCATTTCTGATGAACGCCGAATTGCCTTATCGAGCGGTTTTGATTGTCACTGTTTTGGTTGCATCGTCCCAAGCGACGTTTGCGCCAAGCTCATCTGCCACGAAGCGCACGGGTACGAAGGTACGTCCGTCGATGATAACAGGTGCAACGCCATATTTTTCAAGCGTCTTGCCGATAGTCATCTTGATTTCCTTATCGTTGATGGAGAGCGTAACCTCTTTGGTCGCGCCGTTCCAATCCACCTTGCCGCCCAGAGCCTCGGTGATAATTCTGATAGGCACCAGAGTTCTGTCATTGCGGATGACGGGTGCAGCATCGTAAATCACTGCTTCGTTATCCACGTTAACGATACGGCTGCCGATTTGCAGCTTAATGGTCTTGCCTGCTTCAGCCGCGTTGCTATCATCCGCCGCATCCTTCTGCACGAATGTCGCATCCACGGAAACCTTGCCGACAGGCATGGTAAATGTGTATTCGTTATCGTTCACCTTTTTCAGCTTTACGGCGCTGTTGTTTTTGTCCTTTACCGTCATCTTGTCCAGCTGATAGCCGCTGTCGGGGGTTGCCTTGATGGTCACTGTTTCGCCGGCTTCTGCCTTCGCGGGGGTAACGGAGATTTCGCCATTTTCCGTCTTGCCTGTGCTTACGCCGTAGGTCGGGGCGGAAGTGTCAGAGGAAGAAGAACCGGATTTTCTGCGTGTTACGGAAACAACACAGCTTGCAGGTTCATAATTGCCGCCCATGTCTGTTGTAAATGTATACTCCATAGTTGCATTCGGCAAAGAAGCCTTTAAGCCCTCTACCTTAATGCTGTCAACGTCGCATACAACCTTTGCTGTATCTCCGTTGCAAACGCCGTCAACCGTAAATGTAACACTGCCTGCGCCTTTCAATGTGCTATTATCTACAGTTAATTCTACCTTCTTGGGTGCAACTGTAAAAGGAATCGTTTTTGCAGCTTCTTCGCTGTCAGCCCACTTATAATTATCTGCATCCTTCAAGGTTAAAATAACGTCATACACACCGGCATTCTTTCCGTCTTCATTCTTTGTAACATCATAATCAGCTGTTGCGGTTACATCTGCTTTCAATACTGTGCCGTTATAGATCTTGCTTTCCACCGTAGGCACTGCTACCTCTTTCTTTGTAATGGAAATTGCTGTCGCATTGCTTACGGCTGTTTTACCTTCTGTATCCGTAATCTTAACGGTATAGCTTCCGCTGTCCGCAACATTTTTCACGGTATATGTGGCATTTGTTGCACCATCAATATTTACGCCGTCCCTCTGCCACTGATATGTAACACCGGAAACAGGCGTTGCCGCTGTGAGAGTAACATTCTCGCCGTCATACTGCTTTGTCGCATTACCTGTTACGGAAACCGTAGGTGCATTCAGCTCCCACTGCGCATAAACGGTAATATCCGCGGTCGTGGGAATAATATCACCAACCGCATAGGCAGTGCCTGTACCATTTGCCGCTGTGTTCCATCCGGTGAATGTATAACCGGCACGGTTAAAGCTGCTTTCTTCTGCTTCATGTTTACCGCCTGTAAATACGGCATACGTTTTTGCCGTTACACCGCTGATATTCGCATCATAAGTAACTTCAATCGCATTTGCAGACAAAGTCCATTTTGCATAGTAGTTTTGGCTGTTCTGAGGATCACCTGTATATGCCGCATCGGAAAAGTCTGCTTTCTGGTGCCATTCCACAGTGTAGCCCGGGCGAGAAACAGCCTCAAAGCCTGTTTTTGTCATATCAACTGTTCCGCCGTTTGTCACATAGCAGGTTTTAGTCACAGAACCGGCTTTATTCTTAGCTAATAAGGCATTTAAGATGTCGTTGTTATTTACATAAATATCCTTATGCTTATCTGCCCATTCAGGTTTCACTTCGTCGTTTTTAGTATCATACCAGTTGTTGATGCACCAATCCCCGATGGTAAAATCAGAAGAATAGACATCACTCATATCATAAATTTCCACAGGTGTTCTCTGGAAAGCACCGCTGCCAAGCGTTTTTACTCCGCCGGGAAGATACATTTTCAGCACTCTTGTATCATAAAATGCACCGTCTCCAATTGTTTCAAGTTTAGAATTCTTTGAAATATTTACCTCTGTAAGAGAAGTACATCTATTGAATGCCTGTTTCCCAATAACTGTTACGCTGTCCGGAATTGCAATGCTTGTAATGTTTGTCTGTTGAAAAGCACGATTCCCGATTGTTTCAAGTTTAGAATTCTTTGGAATATTTACCTCCGTAAGAGAAGTACATCCGTTAAATGCCTGTTCCCCGATAGCTGTTACGCTGTCCGGAATCGTAATACTTGTGATATCTGTCTGTTCAAAAGCATGATTCCCGATTTTTGTAATGCCGTTCCCGATTTCAAGTGTTTCCAATTTGGTACATCCACTTAAAAAATAATCGGGAATATCCTTAACCCCGTCACCAAGCTTTACCTCTTTAAGAGTATCCTTTTTCCCGTTCAGGTTGAAATTGATTGTCCCTGCACCCAGTTCAAAGGTTTCCAAGGGTGCGGCACCGGGCCAGTTTGTTCCCCAGCTCGCTACGGTATTAGAAGAAAGAACCAAGTTCTCATCCCCTTCGATTTTAAGGGACTTCAGAGAAGGACAGTTGATAAATACACCATTCCCCATCGATTTCACTTTACCAAGCTCTACGGATTCCAGCTTTTCGCATCCGCCGAAGGCATTCGAGCCAATACTTTCTATTTCTCCCTCAAAGATAACTTTCTCTAACGCTTTCAGCTGATAAGCAAAAGCGTCAGGCAATTCCTTTACATCCTTCTGAATAATCAGTTTTTTAATGCTGCTTCCAGTTAATACAACACTGGACGTTTTGTTGCCGTTGGGATTCTCGCCGCTATAAAAGTCCACATTCCCCGGATAGGTAAATGTATCAATATTTGCCAGATTACTCATGCCATAGGGGCCTACTTCTTTTATATCCTTCAAGCCATTGTCAAAATTGATAGTGTCAAATCCTGTTCCGCGGAATGCCGCCGTACAGATGGTGTCAATCCGTTCCGGCAGGGCAAGCTCACCGGTGTAGGTTTTTCCGTCTACTATACAGGTATTCAGGCTTTTATCTCTGTCAAAAAATCCGTAAGGAACGGCACTGCCTGTCAGCATTTCATGACCCGGTATCCAATAATCCGAAACATTTTTAGGCTTGAAATTTGTAAAATCAACCGTCGTAATCAAAGGGCAGTACGAATAAACACCGCTGCCGTAATAGGTTACGTTTTCATTAAATGTAATTGTCCCATTCAGCGCCAAATAAGAAAATGCATCTGTACCGATTCCTGTAATGCCATCTTCTACAATAACCTTTGTGATTGGAACAACCTCCTGTGTTGTTCTGTCAGCCTCGACATCGCTGAGTAAGGCTCTTCTCCAAGGAGCAATATCCCCCTCAAAGCTATCAATCGTAATATTTTCCCCGTAGTAATCTGCAATGTTGCCTTCGCCCGAAATGGTCAAGGTATAGCCATCTACCTTTTCGTATCCGCCTTCATCTGTTGTTGCGTAGGAATATCCGTTTTCTTCCGCCTTGCGATATAATGTATCGTCTGTATCGTCATTCTTTACCAGTTCCCACGAAACCTCATCTTCTTCGGTTGCACCGCAGTCCCCTTTTGCAAAAACTTCCCCTTCTGCAACGGCAGTTTCTTGGTCATCATCAGAAGCTGCGGAAATTCCATCTTCTATCTTTTCTTCCTTTACGGACTGCTCAGTCTTTTCCTGCTCTTCCTTCGCAGATTTTTCCCCTTTCTGCTCGTCCTGCTCCACCGTTTTCTCCTGTGCCTGAGGGTCGTCCATCCCCTCCGCCGCGAATGCCGGCACAGAAACCATGCTTGCCGCTACGGTCAGCGCAAGCGCCTTCGCATAATAATTTTTCTTCATATTTTTCCCTCACTTTTATCTGTACTTTCTTTATACCCAATGCGAATAAATTCCTTTTTTCTTCACAAACAGAAAAAAGCACCGCCCATATCCGGCAATGCTCGTTTTTTTTGCAGCTGGCTACCAGTTGAAAGGCCCTGTAGCTTTGCGTCATAGGCTTTCGCCTACTTTGCCGAATTATGCTTGTTTTCTGCGGAATTTATTATTTCATGCAATTTGAATTATAGCAAAAAGGGATTCCTATTACAACCTTAGTTTATAAAAAATATCCTAATTTGTAATATTTTTTCGTAAGAGGGTGGTTTTGTTTCGTTTAAAGGCACTACAATAAAAAAGAAGGCAACCCATTTGGATTGCCTTTTCATGAGAGATATCTTATTTTAAGCCTCCTGCAGCAGCTGCTCCAAATCCTGCTCCGGAGTCGTGATTGGTGCAATCCCGAAATTCTCCACAAGGTACTGCAGCACATTGGGCGAAACAAATGCCGGCAGAGTCGGGCCAAGGCGAATGTTCTTGATGCCCAAATACAGCAGGGTCAGCAGGATACACACCGCCTTCTGCTCATACCAGGAAAGCACCATGGACAGCGGCAAATCATTCACGCCGCAGCCGAACGCATCGGCAAGCGCAACGGCAATCTGAATCGCACTGTAAGCATCATTGCACTGCCCGATATCCATCAGACGGTGCAGACCGCCAATGGTGCCAAGGTCAAGGTCATTGAAGCGGTATTTGCCACAGGCAAGCGTCAGCACAACCGTATCCGCAGGGGTCTGCTTTACGAACTCCGTATAATAATTGCGCCCGGGACGCGCCCCGTCGCAGCCTGCAACAAGGAAGAAATGTCTGATTGCGCCGGCTTTCACAGCCTCGATGACTTTATCCGCCACCCCAAGCACCGTGCCGCGTGCAAAGCCTGTCATCACTGTATTGCCGCCATTGATGCCTGTAAACATTCTATCCTCGGCATAGCCACCCAGCTCCAGCGCCTTTTCAATCACAGGGGTGAAGTCCTTATCCGCGCCGATATGCGTCATTTCGGGATAGGATACCACCTCTGTGGTGAATACGCGGTCGGCATAGCTTGCCTTCGACGGCATCAGACAGTTGGTGGTAAACAGCACCGGCGCAGGCAGCTCTGCAAATTCCTTCTGCTGATTCTGCCATGCTGTGCCGAAGTTGCCCTTGAGATGCGCATATTTTTTCAATTCGGGATAACCATGTGCAGGCAGCATTTCGCCATGGGTATAAATATTGATACCCTTCCCCTCGGTCTGCTCCAGCAGCAGCTTGAGATCATGCAGATCGTGACCGGAAATCACAATAAACGGCCCCTTTTCCACAGTCAGCGGAACGGTAACAGGTGTGGGTGTGCCATAGCTTTCGGTATTTGCCTGATCCAGAAGCGCCATGCACTTGAGGTTTTTCTCACCGACCTCCATCACGATGGGCAGCAGCTCCTCCATGCCCCAATCCTCGCCGACAGCAAAAAGCGCCTTTGCGAAGAAATCGTTCACCGCATCATCGGTATAGCCCAGCACCAGCGCATGATGCGCATAGGCCGCCATGCCGCGCACCCCGAACAGAATCAGGGATTTCAGGCTGCGGATATCCTCCTGCGCATTCCAGAGCCTTGCCATATCGTAATCGGCAGCGCGACCGCACGGAGCAGCACAGTCCGAACAGTCGGGCACAAGCCTTGCCTTTTCCGCATGTACGCGGTCAATCAGCTCGCGCAGTGTCTTTTCGTTGAAGCTTACATTTGTAACGGTGGTAAATAATCCCTCAATCATCAGCCGCCATGTGCCGTCATTCACATCGGGGGCATTGTCCGTTGCGCGCGCAAGCCCAATCAGCGCCCCTGTCAGCTCATCCTGCAGCTGTGCCACATCAGCGGTTTTGCCGCAAACGCCTGCATTTCCCTTACAGCCGGTACATCCCGCCGTCTGCTCACACTGAAAACAAAACATTTTGTTGCCCATTTGAAACCCTCGCTTTCTTCTTTGTCCTCTTTTTAATCTAGAATTCTGCCGTCTGTGGAGATGGTCACAACCTGCCATGGAATGAATTTCCCACTCTGCTGTAATGCCGTTTTTGCCGCAAATTCCAGACCGCCGCAGCAGGGAACCTCCATGCGGACAATGGTGACGCTTTTGATATCGTTCTCACGAATGATTTCGGTCAGCTTCTCGGAATAATCCACACTGTCCAGCTTCGGACAGCCCACAAGGGTGATATGTCCCTTGATGAATTTTTCGTGGAAGGCGGCATAGGCATACGCGGTGCAGTCTGCGGCAATCAGCAGCTTTGCGCCGTCAAAATACGGTGCGCGTGCAGGAACCAGCTTAATCTGCACAGGCCACTGGGACAGGCGGCTGACCGCCTCTGTATTGCAAGCCGCGGCGGATTCTTCGTGTGCGATTGTTCTGGACTGGCTTCCCGGACATCCGCAGGGGAGTGTCATCCCTTCTGTCTGCATTTTTTCCTGTAGCCTTCTGCGCTTATTTTCCTCCACAGCCTTTTCATCATACGCTGCCGCTTCGCGCTCCACAAAGGTAATCGCGGCAGTGGGGCAGGTAGGCAGGCAATCGCCCAGACCATCGCAGTAGTCATCGCGCATCAGCTGCGCCTTCCCGTTTACCATAGCGATTGCGCCTTCGTGACAAGCGGCGGCACAAGCACCGCAGCCATTGCATTTATTTTGATCAATTTCAATGATTCTTCTTTTCACAATAAAAACCTCCTTGCTTTTTTGTTTTCATTATAGTATGCTAAATTCAACAAGTCGGTTGAATTTTCAACGAAAAGAGGGTTTTTATGAAAGAATTTTTTCCCATCATCCGTTCCTCTCAGCTTTTTTCGGGCGTTTCCGAGGAGGAACTGACCGCAATGCTTTCCTGTCTGGAAACAAGAAAGGAAAGCTTTCCCAAGGATGCCCTGCTGCTGCGCATCGGGGATACGGCAGATGCCATCGGTCTTGTGCTGTCGGGCAGTATTCTAATCATACAGGAGGACATCTGGGGCAACCGCAACATCATTTCCAAGGCAGGGGTGGGGCAGACCTTTGCCGCCGCCTATGCCTGCGCGCCCGGCTCTGTGCTGAATGTAAGCGTTGTGGCAGAAACGGCTGTTACGGTGCTGTATTTGAACATAAAGCGTGTGCTGCATGTGTGCTCCTCCGCCTGCGCGCATCATAGTCATATCATCCGAAATCTGCTTGGCGAGCTTGCAGAGAAAAACCTCCGCTTCAGCGAAAAGCTGACCCACATGGGGCAGCGCACAACGCGCGCAAAGCTGATGTCCTATTTTTCCGCAGAGGCACAGCGGCTCGGAAAATATGAATTTGATATTCCCTTTTCCAGACAGCAGCTTGCGGATTACCTCGCGGTGGAGCGCAGCGGACTTTCTCTGGAGCTTGGGAAAATGCGGGATGAGGGTCTTCTGGATTTTCATAAAAACCATTTCGTTTTGAAGGTATAACGCCAATAAAAAAGCAGAAACTCCTTTTTCGCAGGAGCTTCTGCTTTTTGTTTGCTTATTTCATTCCGTTTTCAGCGAAGCGGTGGAACAGCGCCGCAATCTCGGCACGCGTAGCAGTGCCCTTCGGATAAAGGAGATTGCTGTCGCCCTTTACAAGGCCGGTATTCACCGCCCACGCCATAGCGCCCATCGCATAATCGGAAATGCTCTCGTAATCGTCGAACTCCCGAATTGCCATGCCGCCCTGTGTGGTATCATAGCCCTTATACTGCGCGTAGCGATAGAAAATCGCCGCAAGCTGTTCACGGGTAATCGGATCATTCGGGGCAAAGCTGCTGTTGCCGTAGCCGCCCATAATGCCGTTTTGCTGTGCCCATGTCACCGCATCATAAAACCATGCCGTACCGGAATCACGCACAACATCGGTAAAGCTGTTTTCTCCCTCGACAGCAGGGCTGCCCTCCATGCGGTAGAAAATTACCGCAATCTGCGCACGGGTGGTGTTCGCATAGGGCGCAAAGGCTGCCGCATCCATGCCGGACATCAGACCCTTTTCGTAGCTAAACAAAACATCCCGATAAAACCAATCGCCTGCATTGACATCCGCAAAGGGATTCTTCACTGCGTCCGGCTCTCTCTTTTTCCAGTCTGCATAAACCGTTTTGCTGCCGCTCAGCTTGATTTCCGTAATCCTCTGCGTCAAATCCTTGTCGGCATACCAGCCGCCGAAGTCATAGCCGTCACGCATCGGGGTATAGGCGGAAAGGTCAAGCGTTTTGCCGCGAGCGGCGCGGATTGCCTGCATACTGCCGCCGCCGTTGGTTTCAAAGGTCAGCGTGTAGTAGGTCGTGCCACCACCACCACCGCTACTGCTTGAACTGCCGCCGCTCGAACTCCCGCCGCTTGGACTGTCGCCGCTGTCTTTTTTCGGAATACTCTCACCTGTCGCAATCTTGGTATTGCACCCCTTACAGTAGGTGTCACCCGTATAGCCGTCCGCACTGGTGGTGGCCTCAACTCTGCCGCGCACCTCAGTGCCGCCCGTATGATTGCTTGCGTTTAATTCGCCGTAGGCTGTATTGCAGATTTTGCAGACAGCCTTCTCCGTACAGGTAGCCGTACCGCCGGAACAGTTGCCCGTTTCGGTGTGACTGCTGTTGTTCGAGCAGGTGCGGGTATGCGTCCCATTGCCGTTGGAAGTCCATTCGCTCCATTCGTGGATACATACTGTCGGAGGCTCGGGGTCCGGTATCACTATGTGCAGTCTCCAGTTGGCGTAAAGTGTCACATCCTCTGTAACAGGAAAAACCTCTCCAGGGGAGCCCGCTCTCTCTCCATCAGATCTCTCCAGTGTCCAATATTCAAAATCAGCCGTATCATACGTAAAGCCGGACTTCGGAAGAGTATAATCCCCGGATGTCTGAACCGATTCCATGGAGCCAGATGCGTTACCACCGTTAAAAGAGACGGTATAATCTTCGCCCTCTACCTTCCAATCCCCCCATGCGCCGCTTACAAACCTGTCCTTATACCCGTCAGGAACATATATCACTCGATTCCCTGGCCAGGAAGACCCAAGCTCATAAAATACGAGGTGTCCAAAGATGATTTCATCCGAATTCTTCCAATGGGTATGAACCTCCTGAAGTTTCCTGCATCCAGCAAATGCGGACGATCCCACAAAAAGGACGCTATTAGGAATATCAATTTTCGTAAGGGCAGTACAGCCTCGAAAAGCAGAATACCCTATCTTCTTGACTGTTTTGGAAATATGTACCTCGGCAAGATTTAAGCATCCCTTAAATGCGCTACTGCCAATATTGGTCACGCCTTTCTCTATGATTACCTTTTTAATCTTTTGCTTTTCGTTCTCCCACGGGCAAACCGGATCGCCAGTACCTTCAAAATCAGGCATTTCACCCTCACCTGATATGGTAAGCGTCCAGTCCGTAAGCACCCCGTCCTCGTATTGGCTGATCATCCATTCAACATCTGTTCCGGGGATAGGTATAGGGACACCCAAAAACGGCCCATATAGCACAGCAGCAACTTTCCTATAACGTGATGTATTAAGTTCCTTCTGTTCCTCGTCAGTAAGCTGCTGCATTGCATCTACAACGGCTTGAAACTGCGTCCTCACTTCCTCGATATTATCGTCATCGATATCTTTCGCATCCGGCAAAGCGTCAATCATAGCCTGTACGCTTTCCACGGTAACGACTCCCTTTGTATTTAACAGGGCAGTCATTTCCCCCTGCTCCGTTTCTGCCGCCGATACCGGCACAGAAGCCGTAGAAAACAGGAAGCAGGTGCAAAGCAGTGCCGTGTAAATCCGTTTTCTTTGTTTTTTCATTCGTTTTTCCTCCCTCCATTGCTGTCATGTCATTTCCTTTTCCGTATCCCGCTCCCTCCTTTTTTCTGTGTCATGCAGACACCGCAGAAAGAGCCTTTCACTTATATAGGTACAAAAAAACGGAAAAACTCTCACCTAAAAATCAAATTTTTTTAAAAAAAATAAAAAAATCAGCTTGCCTGCCGCCAGAATCCCCACAGGCAAAAGATACGCGATATACTGCGCTGTGCCGCCGTAGGCAATCAGCAGGTTATAAATTGCGTGAAAGGTAATCGCCGCCCCAAGCAGTCCGCAGGTTCCGGCAATTTTCAGCCACGTCCGCCGCCATACATACGCAAGCCCGCCGCCGACGATGGCTCCGCAAATCACATGCATTGCTCCCGTTCCGATGCCACGGAAGAAAATAAAGGAGAAATGCGCGGCTCCGTTTTGAATCAGATAGCAGATATTTTCAAAGGTAGCAAAGGAAAGCGCAGTAATCACTGCGGCAATCCCAATCTGCCGTGCCTGCGGCTCAAATACCAAAAGATAAAAGAGCAGCGGCAGCAGCTTCATCCCCTCCTCCACCACAGGCGCAATCTCCACAGTGGCGGCAAAGGCATCCGCCCCATACAGCGCCGCAAGAAAGGTATTGAGATATGCAGAAAGCAGGCACATGCCCATTCCCGCAAGGCAGAACAGAAAAGCCCCTGTATGCCGTTTTCCCATGCACAGGGCGGCAATCAGCAAAGGAGATGCCATGCAGATAAAAATATTTTCCATATATGTCATGCCTGCACCGCCCTTCCTGTGGCAGGCAGCAAAGCGAATATGCAGCCCGTCAGCAGAACATCAAACCCGTAATAAAGGAAGGAAGCCGAATCCCCCTGTCGGAAGCAGCCGGAAGTCCAAAGGATATATTCCGCCGCCACATAGCACAGCACCCCGATATGGAAATATCGCAGCTGCCGCGCCGCTCCCGTCTGCGTTCGCGCATAAGTAAGCCCCCGTATCGCATGATAGGAAACGGCAATCATCATGCCGCACCAAAGCAGGTTCGAAAGAACATCCCCAAAGGTGCAGTAAAATATACATAAGGGAACGCCTATCGGGAAGGCAATCCGCGCCCTTCGGCACACAAAGCCTCTTTCCTCCGCGGAGGAAAGGGAGTATTGCAAAATAGAAAGAAAAATAACGCTTGCCACCCAGCCAAACTCCGATACATAAAAAACCTGCGGCGTTTTTGAGAACAAAAACAGATGCAGCGTCCAGTACAGGGAGCCGAGCGCAAAGCAGCCATAAAAGCAGGTCAGCAGAAAATACGCCTGCTTTCTGCCCTTCAGATATCGCATCCCGCTCAGACAAAAGCCCAGAAGGGTAACAGAGAATTGCACAAAGTTATCGGCAAGTTCCATTCGCATTGTCCCCCTTTTGCTCCTCCGACTGTTCGTCCTTATGCAGCAGACAGATACGGAAGCACGCGATTGTCACACACACACCAAGGACAAAGGCGAGCAGTCCGGTCACGATATATCCCAGCACAGCACTGCCGCCCAGCATGGTTGCCGCTGTTCCAAAGCCGGAGGACATGCCCGGCTCCATTCGATTGACCATATCGGGCATAAAAAGGGAAACCCCAACAATTACCGCAAGGCACGCCGCCACGCCGAAAACGGCGGCGATTCGTTCCTGCCGCTGCTTTCTCCGACGCTCCTTTTCCGCAATCCGCCGTTTTACCTCTGCAATTCGTTCCTCATGACTCCGCATTTGTGATTCCCTCCCGTTCCAGTAATCCGCGCAGACGGCCCTTGCCCCGATACACCATATTGGTAATCTGCTTCTCGCTTTTCCCCATAACCTCAGCAGCCTGCAAATAGCTCATGCCCTCAAAGTAGACCAGATAAAGCGCCTCTCGGTAATCCGGATTTAACGCAGCCATGCAGAAATGCAGAATCCGATCCCGCTCCTTTGTGCGGACAACCTCCTCCACCAGCGTCTGTCCGTCCGGCTCCTCGGTCAGATTATCCAGGCTGAAGAAAAGCCGCCGTCTGCTTCTGCCGCGCAAAGCCATGTGCCGTGCCGCTTTATACAGATAGGCCTTTAAGCCGCCGTCTCGAATACGTGGCTTTTTCGTAAATAAATAGGAAAAGACTTCGATCATCAAATCCTCCGCTTCGTGAACGTCATGCAGATAGCCGTTGATATATAAGGTCAGCGGATTGCCGTATTTTTTCATCAATGCCACAAGCCCCGCTTCATCGCCGCAAAGATATTGCCTGTAAAGCTCTTCATCCATCGCCATGCCGTTCACTTCCTTTCCACCGCATCCTCTCAGCACAGAAAGGCATTGCGCCGCAAAAGGATGTCCTCTGTCTGAAATACTATCTCCAGTATATGCGAACATCCGCATAAATTCAAGATTTTCGTCATCAATCGCATCTGCATGCTGTCGGCAGATTTTTCTAAGCTGCTCCGATGCGGAAATCTGCATCTTCTCCCCCCGATTCCGTCAGAAATCCATAAAACCGCGGACTGACTGCAACCAACTTGCTTTTCTTGCAAAAATCCTCTATGATAAGCTTAAATCAGCCATTTTCTCGCAAAGGAGGAACCTTCTATGGATAAGGATTTCTTGAAATTTATGTCATTCGTTGCCTTTATGGAAGCGAAAAAGGAAGCGGAACGGGATTGTTCTGCCGAAGATACCGGATGGCAGGATACCATCCCTACTATCAGAAGAAAGCCCGACCCTGCTACAGAAGCGCTTCTTCTCAGCCGCATCCGGATGCCCGAAAAGCCGGTAAACAAAATGGGATCCGGCGAAAAGGTTTTTATGGGTATCGGCATCATTGGTCTGTTTGATGCCGCTTTCGGTCTCTTTCTGATGGACGCTTTTTATTTTCTTGTCGGGCTTGTTGTCGGTGTTTCCTTTATCATCATGGCAACCTCAAATGCAAAAAAGAGATATGATGAAAAGCTGGCAGAATATGAGCTGGCACAGAGGGACTTCCCTGCTTATCAGAGAAAAATGCTCGCTAAGCAGAGGCTCGGAAAATAAACGGAATGATTGGAGGGGATCAGATAATGTCGCAAAAAAGGAGTACCATTCTTATCTGGGCCGCGGTCATTTTTATTCTCATTGTCACATGCTTGATTACCGACCGCAACAATCTTGCAGAAAGAACGCTTTATTCCTCACAGGAGGAAATGCAGTCCGCCCTACAGGATACCTTTGTATATTACACCGCGAGAGGGGAACGACAGGCATGGAGCATCCATGGCGATACCGCAATACAAACCTATGAAAATGGCGCAGTATTTTCGTATACCATCACGAAATGGCATCCGCACCGCGGTGCGCTGACGCTCACACTGGACACCACAGCACAAAAGGAAACGCTGTTTGTTGCACTTAATGGCTCTCTGTTTGATCAGCATAAGCATGTCTTTCGTCCGGAAGCACAGCTTGCCTCCTCCGACAGAAGCGCGAGGCGCAAGCCTGTTTCCGGGCAGAATCAGCCTGCTGCGCAGAATAAACCCTCCGAGCAGAGTAAATCTTCCGAGCAGAGTAAGCCTGCTGAAACAACTCCCACCCCCGTATATACCGCCCCCAAATCGCAGAAAAAGCCCGAACTGCCCGATTGCGGCGATTATGAAAGCTATGAGGATTTCATGGATGACTGGGATGGCTATATGCCGGATGGCAGTGATGCAGAGGATTACTGGGAGGATTGGTAAGAACGGTATGCAGAAAGGGAGTATGCACATGAATGACAGAAAGATGGTCTTAGATGGCATGATGGGACTGGTGGTCGGGGACGCATTGGGGTGTCCCGTTCAGTTTCTCAACAGAGAGGAGCTTCGGGAGCGTGGAGCCGTCACCGAAATGGAGGGCTACGGCACCTATAACATGCCCCCCGGCACATGGACGGATGACAGCAGTATGGCACTTGCAACCCTCGCGAGCATCAACGAAAGGAACGGCATCGACCTGCGCGATATCATGGAACGCTTTCTCGATTGGGAATTTCATGGCGCATATACCCCCTTCGGCGAGGCGTTTGATGAGGGGAATACCTGCAGCAACGCCATCTATAAGTATCGTGACAGCCACGACCTCGCAACCTGCGGCGAAACGGGCGAATATTCCAACGGCAACGGCGCATTGATGCGAATTCTCCCTGTCTGCCTGTATTTCATTCAGAAGGAAGATATTTCGGATGCGGATGCCCTTCGGCAAATCCATCTGGCAACAGGGCTTACGCATAATCATCTGCGGTGTCATATCGCAAGCGGATTGTATTATTTTATCGCAAAAGCCATCGTCACAATAGCACCAAAAAATGCCGATTTGAAAACCTGTATCCAATACGGCTTAGAAAAAGGCTTTGCATTTTATCACACGCCTGAAAGCCTTGCGGAGCTGATGTACTTCCAGAGATTACGCGATTTAAATGAATTTTTCTCTCTGCCCGAAGATGAAATCGAGAGCGACGGCTATGTTCTGCATGCTTTGGAGGCGGCAATCTGGTGTCTGCTTCATACCAATCGCTTTCGGGACTGCCTGCTCCGCGCAGTCAATCTCGGCGATGATACCGATACCACTGCCGCAATCGCAGGCGGTCTGGCAGGGCTGTATTATCACTATGAAGCCATGCCTCAGGAATGGGTAAATGCCATCCGAAGAAAAGCATGGATAAAAAGGCTGTGCCTGCAAGAGCTTTAGCATAAAAACAGGACTTCCCCTGCGGGAAGTCCTTTGTAACCTACTCATTTTCAATTCTTCATCTTCTGCACTCAACTCGCCCATTTCCTCCAGTGCAACAAGGTACTGTCTGAAAATATTCTCTTTAGATTTTTCTATGCAGGATAAATATTGCGGCTCCTTCATCATTCTGAAAAGCTCCATTCTTGTCGGAACTTTTCCGTGCAAGGCTGCCTTTATTCGATAATACTCACTTCTTGTCCACGAATTTACTATCATTGCAATCACCCTTCATTTCGTTTTCTCAGAATCAGATTCAGCCACCGTTCGTCTCCTCTTTCCGGTCGAACATCGCCGGTAATCCATTTCCCCTCTATGTCAAAGCCATCTATTTCTGCCAATATCTTCGCAAATGCTTCCTCTGTCATATCAAGAAAATATCTTCCCCTTCGCTCTCCCTCAAAAGCCCCATATTTAAATGAAAGATAGGCAATCCCCTCTTTCTTGAGTGCAAGCAATATTTTTTTCAGCACCTCTTTTAATTCATTATGGGTTAAATGAAGAATGGACGCACACGCCCAAATCCCATCATACTTTTCATATTCCTCCAATTCCTGAAATAACATTTGCTTCACTTCAATACCCGTATATCGACTTGCCGCCCGACACATCTCGGCAGAACCGTCTACCGCCTCCACAAAATAACCTCTATTTAGAAAACATTTTGTGTCACGCCCCGAACCACAGCCAAAATCTAAAATCAAAGCACCCTTTTCCAGCTTACTCAAAAAAAGCTCTTGTACCTCACTAAAATCGACCTCTCTTGTTTCACGGATAAAATTTTCTGCATTTTGTTCATAATATAATAAGGTCTTTCTCATACTTTAACTCCCTCATATCAAATAGGCTTTTAAAGCATAATATCATCTTCACTGTCTCTCGGCAAGCCTTCTGCCGATAACCACATAAAAACAGGACTTCCCCTACGAGAAGTCCTCATTTTTTTCTCTCTATAAAATTAGTACAGCTTAGCCCCTGCCGGGATTCTGTCATCTACCATCAGAAGGTTCAGTCCTTCGTGACCGTCTTCCTCGTGTACTGCCGAAATCAGCATACCCTCGGAATCAATGCCCATCATTTTTCTGGGGGGCAGGTTCACGATAGCGATTGCTGTCTTGCCAACCAGTTCTTCCGGTTCATAATAGTCGTGAATACCGCTTAAAATCACACGATCCTTACGTTCACCGTCATCCAGTACAAACTTCAGCAGCTTTTTGGATTTTGCAACTGCCTCACATGCCAGAATCTTAACCGCACGGAAATCGGATTTTGCAAATGTATCGAAATCTACCATTTCTTTAAAAATAGGCTCAATCTTCACATTGGAGAAATCAACCCTCTCAGCGACCTTTGCTGCAGGTGCTGCTTCGGAAGTCTTGGATGCCTTCTTATCAGCGTCCAGAGGCTTCATAGT
>OLPS01000981.1_pt1 | contig 33001 bp, 31 predicted proteins | sample 1673071 | NCBI WGS metagenome assembly OLPS01 (sample SAMEA3136752, study PRJEB25190) | human gut metagenome | reverse complement strand
GCATACTTGCGCGGATAGAGGTATTTTTTGACCCGGCAAAGCTGGGTCAAAAAATGGATTTCAAATGCCCGCTACGCGGGCAAGGAACACTTTTTCTTCAACAAGCTGAATATATTATCTTAACGCAGAAAATATAAAGGAACTGAAACATGACGACAAAAGTAACTGCCGCGGAAACAGCGGCACAGAAGGAATATGCTGGAAAGGTGCGTGAACTCAATTCCGCCCGGGAGCTGCCTCCGATAGCCCACGTCCACAGCTTCGGCTGCCAGCAGAACGTCAGCGACGGCGAGAAGATAAAGGGCATGCTCGCGATGATGGGATACGGATTCTCGGATTCCGCCGACGGAGCCGACCTCGTGCTTTTCAATACCTGCGCGGTTCGTGAAAACGCCGAGGACAGGGTGTTCGGAAATCTCGGCGCGCTCAAACACAACAAAAAGCTCAAGCCGGACATGCTCATCGGAGTGTGCGGCTGCATGGTTCAGCAGGAGCACATCACGGAACGTATAAAAAAGAGCTTCCCCTATGTGGACATGGTGTTCGGAACTCACGTTCTGCATACGCTTCCGCAGCTAATTTACGAGGCGCTGACCACCCACAAGCGGCAGATATCAATACCGCAGATGGACGGCGTTATCGCCGAGGGGATACCGCTTCGCCGGGAGAGCAAACTCAAGGCGAGCATTCCGATAATGTACGGCTGCAACAACTTCTGCACCTACTGCATAGTGCCGTACGTACGCGGCAGGGAGCGCTCCCGCGACCCGGAGGAGATAGTCCGCGAGGCGGAGCAGCTCGTTGCAGACGGCTACAAGGAGCTGCTGCTGCTGGGACAGAACGTCAACAGCTACGGCAGGGGCACCGACGTTGATTTCCCGGAGCTTCTGCGGCGCATAAACGCGATACCCGGGGAGTTCAAAATAAGCTACATGTCCAGCCACCCGAAGGACGCCACTCACGAGCTTATCGACACCATCGCCGAGTGCGAAAAGGTAACGAGGCACTTCCACCTTCCGGTGCAGAGCGGCAGCAGCCGTATACTGAAGCTGATGAACCGCAGCTACACCCGGGAGCACTACCTGGAGCTGATAAACTACGCGAAGGAGCATATCCCGGACGTAGCGCTGACCTCCGACATCATCGTCGGCTTCCCCGGCGAGACCTACGAGGACTTCCAGGAGACGCTCAGCCTTATCCGCGAGGTGAAGTACGATTCGCTGTTCACGTTCATCTTCAGCCCGCGCAAGGGAACAAAGGCGGCGGAAATGCCCGACCCGATTTCCCAGGAGGAGAAGGGCAGGTGGTTCCGCGAGCTGCTGGAAGTGCAGGGCGAGATAGGCTGCTCTTCCTATCATGACTACATCGGCAGGACCATGAGAGTGCTGTGCGAGGGTCCGGGCAGGACCCGGGACGGCTGTCTCACCGGAAAGAGCATACAGAATATAATCGTTGACTTCGACGGGGATAAGTCGCTTATCGGCAGCTTCGTTGATGTGAAGATAACCGACGCGCTCAACTGGGCGCTCATCGGAGAACTAGTGTAAAGGAGAACAACTATGGACGCAATACAGGCAGTAAGAGAGCTCGGCAAGGCTATCCAGGAGGACGAGCGCTATATCGAGTACGCAAAGGCAAAGAAGGCGAACGACGAGGATACAGAGCTTCAGAACCTCATCGGCGAGTTCAACCTTATCCGCCAGAACGCCGCTATGGAGTATAACAAGCCGGAGGAGGAGCAGGACAAGGAGAAGCTCCAGAAGCTGAACGCAGACATGCAGGAAGCATACGAGAAGGTCATGACCAACGAGAACATGGCGCTTTTCACCGTTACCAAGCAGGGAATGGACGACCTTATGAACCAGGTGAACACAGTCCTCACGCTGACCCTCCAGGGCGCTGACCCGATGACCTGCCCGACCACACAGTCAAGCGGCTGCACCGGAAGCTGCGCGACCTGCGGCGGCTGCGGCTAAATCACAAGGCAAATTCACAGGGAGGTGCGGAAAATGGCGCAGGAATCGGATAAGCTGTCCCCGATGCTGAAACAGTATCTTGACATCAAGCAGAAGTACAGCGATTATATACTGTTCTTCCGGCTGGGGGATTTCTACGAGATGTTCTTCGAGGACGCAGAGAACGTGTCCCGGGAGCTTGAGCTTGCTCTGACCTCCCGTGCGGGTTCGCCGATGTGCGGCGTTCCCTATCATAGCTGCGAGATATACATAAAGAAGCTCATAGACAAGGGATTCAAGGTGGCTATCTGCGAGCAGCTCACCGACCCGGCGGCTTCAAAGGGTCTGGTTGAGCGCGACGTTATCCGGCTCGTCACCGCCGGAACGGTCATTGAATCCAGCATGCTCAGCGAGGATTCCAACAACTACATCGCCTGCATCTGCCCCGATGAGGAGCGGAAGTCCGCAGCTCTGGTGTTCGCGGATATCTCCACAGGCGAGGTGCATGTTTTCAGCAAGAACGGCAAGGACATCGAGCAGGATATCATCTCCGAGCTGTCAAGATTCAGCCCGGTGGAGATACTTATAAACCAGGCGTTCCTTGACCTTAAAGAGGTTCACGCTTTCGTGCGCGACAGGCTCAAGCGCTGTCTGTGCGAAATGCTCGATGAAAGCAGCTTCGACGGCTCGGATATGTCGGTCATCACCGACCAGTTCGAAAACGGCGCGGAGCTTGGAATATCCGAAATGCCGCTGGTACGTCAGGCGCTGTGCGCGATGTTCCGCTACTTCGGCGAGACCCAGAAGGCGACCGTAAAGCGCTTCGTATCGCTGACCGTTCATGCCGACGGCGAGTTCATGGGTCTGAACCTCACGACCCGCCGAAACCTCGAGCTGACCGAGACCATGCGCACCAAGGAAAAGCGAGGTTCGCTGCTGTGGGTGCTGGATAAGACCGTGACCTCCATGGGCAGGCGCAAACTTAAAACATGGCTGGAGCAGCCGCTGATAAATCCCGCAGAGATACTCAAGCGCCACGACGCGGTGGAGGCTCTGACGAAGGATTCCGCGCTGCTTTACGACATATGCGACGCGCTGAACGGCATCTACGACCTCGAGCGGCTCATGACCCGCATAATGTACAAATCCGCGTCCCCGAAGGATATCTACGCGCTGGGTCAGACCTGCGCGCGGCTCCCGGGATTGAAGCAGTGCATTTCCAGGGTGGACAGCGCGCTTTTCCGGAAGCTCAACAGCGAGATAGACGAGCTGAACGACGTTTCCTCGCTGGTAGAAAACGCGATAGTCGACGATCCGCCACTGACCCTCAAGGACGGCGGCGTTATCAAGGACGGCTTCAACGAGGAGATAGACCGCCTGCGCAAGATAACCGGCGGCGGCAAGGATATCCTGACCGAAATCGAGGAGCGTGAACGCGCCGCCACCGGGATACGCACGCTTAAAGTCGGTTACAACCGCGTATTCGGCTATTACATAGAGGTTTCCAAGGGGCAGCTCGACCAGGTCCCGGCGCATTACATAAGGAAGCAGACCCTCACCACCGGCGAGCGCTACATCACCGAGGAGCTGAAGAAGGTCGAGTCCGATATACTCGGCGCTAACGACAAGATACTCGCGCTGGAGCAGGCGATATTCGGCGAGGTGCGCGAATTTATCGGAACGCGGCTTGAAGCGGTTCAGGCGGCTGCTGCGGCGGTCGCTGCGGTGGACGTACTGTGCAGCTATGCGCAGGCATCCATCGAGAATGGCTATGTGAAGCCGGAAATGACCCTCGACAGCGTTATAGAGATACGCGGCGGGCGCCACCCGGTCATTGAGAAAATGCTCACCGACCACCCGTTCACGCCGAACGACACCTACCTCGACACGAACTCCAATCGGCTCATGATAATCACCGGACCGAACATGTCGGGTAAATCCACGTTCATGCGGCAGACCGCGATAATCGTGCTGATGGCGCAGATAGGCTGCTTCGTCCCGGCGGAGTACGCGAAGATAGGCGTAGTGGATAAGATATTCACCCGTGTGGGCGCGTCCGACGACCTGACCTCCGGGCAGTCGACGTTCATGGTAGAGATGAACGAAGTCGCGGAGATACTCAAGAACGCCACCAAAAAAAGCCTTGTCATTCTTGACGAGATAGGCAGGGGAACATCGACATTCGACGGAATTTCCATCGCGAAGGCTGTCGCGGAGTACATCAGCGGAAAGGCTATCGGCTGCAAAACGCTGTTCGCGACGCACTATCACGAGCTTATCTCGATGGAGAAGGAATACGACGGCATACGGAATTTCAGCGTTGCGGCGGTCAAGCGCGGCGACGAGCTGAGGTTCCTTCACAAGATATGCGAGGGCGGCACGGACGACAGCTACGGAATCGAGGTCGCAAAGCTGGCTGGACTTCCGCAGAAGGTGATAAACCGCGCCAAGGAAGAGCTTGTGGAGCTTGAAAAACTCGGAAGGACAAAGCTTTCCGAGACCATCGAAAAGACTGCGGATCATCAGTTCAGCTTCACCGCGATAAACGAGCAGAACGCCATCGCGAAGCTGCGCGCCGCAGATATCAACACCATGTCCCCGATGGACGCGCTGATGTTCCTCAAGGACATAAAGGACACGCTGTAATCGCTGTAATAATCCGTGAAGCGCGTCTGTGATCTGTATTTGATCCAGCGATTTTGTATTGCCCGTAACGGGCTTAGAACGGAGCACTAATGCCAAAAATCAACCTGCTCGACAAGAGCGTATACGAGCTTATCGCCGCCGGAGAGGTCATAGAGCGCCCCTCCTCGGTGATAAAGGAGCTTGCGGAAAATTCCATCGACGCGGGGGCTGCCTCGATAACCGTGGAGATCAAGCGCGGCGGAATATCCTACCTTCGCGTGACGGACGACGGCTGCGGGATCTCCCACGAGGATATACCGACCGCGTTCATGCGGCATGCCACAAGTAAGGTCTACACGCAGGACGACCTCGACAGCATAAATACGCTGGGCTTCCGCGGTGAGGCTCTCGCCTCCGTATGCGCGGTCAGCCGCGTGGAGCTGCTGACAAAGCAGCGCGAGGATCAGTTAGGCAGCATTTACCGCATAGAGGCAGGCGAGCCGGTGGAGTACGACCGGGCTGGCTGCGCGGACGGCACTACAATAATAATCCGCGACCTGTTCTACAATACTCCGGCGCGTCTGAAGTTCCTGAAAAAGGACGTGACCGAGGGCAACTACTGCGCTTCGGTCATTGAGAAGCTGGCGCTCAGCCACCCTGGGATATCGTTCAGGTTCATCAGGGACGGCAGGCAGACAATGCTCTCCAGCGGCGACGGCGAGTATTACAGCGCGGTATACGCGGTGTTCGGGAAGCAGTTCGCGGCGGGGCTTATCCCGGTGGAGAACGTCTACCAGAACACGGCGGTGACGGGGTACGTGTCCTCTCCGCTGTTCACCCGGGCGAACCGTTCGATGCAGAATTTCTTCGTGAACGGGCGCAGCGTGAAAAGTCCGCTGTGCTGCGCTGCGCTTGAGGAAGCATTCCGCAACACGATCATGGTGGGGAAGTTCCCGTCCTGCGTGCTTTGCGTTAATACCGACCCGTCGCAGGTGGACGCGAATATCCACCCGACCAAGACCGAGGTGCGGTTCACCAACGAGAAGATAGTTTTCGACGCGGTGTACTTCGCGGTGAAGAACGCGCTGATGGGCTACGACGAGAGCCGCGAGATAAAACTTAACACAACCCCCGCCCGCGCCGAAAATATTCCGCAGCCGGAGCGCGCAAGGTCCTCGGAGCCGCTGCGGACAGCATCCGCGCAGGTCATAGAGGAACCTCCTAAAACCATGCCGATACCCTCCGGACGGGACGCAGTGATCTACCCGCAGGAGAAGCGGGAGCCTCCGAAATTCACGCTCCGCCAGGAAACTCCGCAGCCCGCGCAGTTCACGCAGCCGCTTCCGGCGGCGGAACAGACCTACATGCCGGAGCTTGTCCCGGCAAAGAAGCCGGAGCCGAGGGAAACTCCGCTTTCCGACCTGCCGGGCTTCGCGTTCCTCTCTGAGAAATCGTTCGCGAAGAAGCCGGAATCTGTTCCGCAGGAGCCGACTCCGGAAATTCCGCAGGAGCGGCCGAAGGAGCAGATACGCGTAGTCGGCGAGCTTTTCAAGACCTACATCGTGTGCGAGTCCACCGAGGGAATGATACTTATTGACAAGCATGCGGCGCACGAGCGTGTTAATTTCGAGCGGCTGAAAAAGGGGTTCGACAGCTCCGCGCAGCTTCTCATGCAGCCGGAGGAGGTCTACCTCACGCCGGAGGAGTTCAATGGAATGTCGGAGTACGCCGACAAGCTCGCGCAGGTGGGAATCATCATGGAATTCACCGACGGAAAAGCGCGTGTGACCGGGCTTCCGCAGATGCTGGACAAGATACCTCCTGCCGAGATAGTCGAGTGTATCGCGAAGATAGTTTCTCAGGGCAACACCAATGCAGAGGGCGAGCTTTTCGACGATATGCTGCACACCGTCGCCTGCAAGGCTTCAATACGCGGCAACGAGGATAACGATATCCTGGAGCTTCAGGTGCTGGCTCAGGAGGTATTCAACAACCCGGATATTCGTTACTGCCCGCACGGCAGACCGGTCATGACGCAGATATCACGCAAGCAGATAGAGAGATATTTCGGCAGAGTTACATAATAAACAGGGAGGCAGTATGAACAAGATAATAGTGGTGAGCGGCCCGACTGCCTCCGGCAAAACGGCTCTTGCGGTCGAGCTTGCGAAGCTGTACGGCGGGGAGGTCATCTCTGCGGACAGCATGCAGATCTACACAGATATGGACGTCGCAAGCGCAAAGGCAACCCCGGAGGAGCAGCAGGGAATACCTCATCACCTGATGAATTTTCTTGACCCGTCGCAGAGCTTTTCGGTCGCGGAGTGGGTCGGCATGGCGGGGAAATGCGCCGACGATATCCTCGCCCGTGGGAAAACTCCGGTAATATGCGGCGGTACCGGGCTTTACATCTCGTCGTTCGTGGATAATCTCCAGTTCGACGATTCGGAGTGCGACTACGCCTACCGCGGCGAGCTTCGCAGATTTGCGGAGGAAAACGGCGCTGCGGCGCTGCTTGAAAAGCTCCGCGAGGTCGACCCGGAGACGGCGGCGGAGCTGCACGAGAACAACGTGTCCCGGGTGATACGCGCTCTGGAGGTCTACAAAACGACGGGTCATACCATCGCGCAGGCGAAGCGTGAGTCAAGGAACGCGCCGTCGCCGTATGAGTTCATTCTGCTGACCCTGGATTTTGAGCCGCGGGAGCTGCTCCATGAGCGGATAAACCGCCGTGTTGACATAATGTTGAAAAACGGACTGGAGCAGGAGGCGCGCCGCTGTTTCGAACAGCCCGACCGCCCCACTGCGGCTCAGGCTATAGGCTGCAAGGAGCTGTATCCGTATTTCCGCGGAGAAAAATCGCTTGAGGAGTGCGTTGAGGAACTGAAGCTCCGCACGCGGCAGTATGCGAAGCGGCAGCTTACATGGTTCCGCCGGGACAGCAGGTTCAGCAGGATAATTATTCAACCCGGGGAGGGACTTCCGGATGTGATTTCAGCGGCACGTGAGATCATCGAAAGAGAAAAATGAACCGGAAATATACAGTATATGGTATCGCATAGGGCATTATTCCGGTTTTTTGCGGATTTTAACGAAGTTTTTCTATATTTTTTTGAAAAAAGTTAAAAAAGTTATAGCTTTTTTTGAAAAAGTATGCTATACTAGTCTATATAGGAATATCTATGCGCATTTGCACCTCGTTTGTGGCATATTATGCTCCTATATTTACCAATTGAAGCATGGGGAATGCTTCACCTATTGACTACAGAGAAAGAAAAGGTGGTTAATTATGGCAAAGGACATTAATTTACAGGACGTTTTCCTGAATCAGGCAAGAAAGGACAGGATCCCGGTAACTATCTACATCACTAACGGATTCCAGTTCAAGGGCGTGGTGAAGGGATTCGACAACTATACAGTCATTCTTGACACCGATGGAAAGCAGAACCTTATTTATAAGCATGCTATTTCCACGATAACACCCCTCAAGCCTATTTCTATCCTCGACGCCTACGAGAAGGCTGAAGAAGAGTAATGGATTCCGCATGGACCTCTATCATTGTCTTTGTGCTGTCCGTTTTCGTGCTGATTTTCTTTGTCGGTCAGGCCTTTTTTGCCGGCGGAGAAAAGGTGACCACGGAGACCGCGTTCACCTACAGCATGACGGAGGACATACCGTTCGAGGGCGTGTTCCTGCGCGATGAGACGGTGATCCATAACAGCGGCACAGGCGTTGTTGATTACGAGCATTCGGACGGCTCCAAGGTCGGAAAAAGCTCGGTCATCGCGAGACGTTACCGCAGCGAAGCGGATATAGAACGCCGCAGCGAGATAGAGAAGATAAACGAGCAGATAGCGGTGCTTACCGACGCTCAGCGCCTTGCGGGCACAGACAATAATCAGCTTGAGACTATTTCGAGCCAGATAAACGAGCGGCATTCGCTGATACTTGAAAGCCTGATAGACGGAGATTATTCCTCGGCTCAGGCACAGGAAAACGCGATGCTGGGCGTACTGTCAAAGCGCGAGATATCCCGCGGAGACATTGCAAGCTACGAATCAAAGATAAGCTCCCTGAGGAGCCGCGCGTCACAGCTTGAAGCCATGCTGTCCGGCGATGTGCAGGACATTGAGGCGGGCGGCGCGGGCTACTTCGTAAGCAGCGTTGACGGCTACGAGGACAAGCTGAGCACCGAAGATTCCACCACTATCACAGCGGATCGGATCGAGGAGATACTTGACAAGCCTGATCTCGGTTCAAGCTCCAGCGAGGTCGGGAAGCTCATTGCGGACTACCGCTGGCGTGTAGCCGCCGTGATGGATTCGTCGCAGCTTTTCGGCTGCAACGAGGGAGGCGAGGTCACGCTGAGAGTTTCCAGCGACCCGACCCCGATCTCCGCCGAGGTGGTGTCGATAACCGATTCCGGCCGCGGCGACGGAACCGCCGTGTACGTTTTCGAGTGCGATACGCTGACCGCTTCGGTGGCGTCCGGACGCACCGCGCAGTTCAAGTACATCGTGAACAGCTACGGAGGTCTGAGAATATCAAAGAGCGCTCTGCGCTATACCGACGACGATGTGCGCGGAGTTTTCATCGTGCAGGGCGGCAAGCTTGTGTTCAGAAAGGTCAACGTTGAGTACTGGGGCGAGGATTACATAATCTGCACCCAGGAAGCGGACGACGGCTATCTGAAGCTCTACGATAAAATTGTAACAGAAGGCAAGGATCTGTATGAAGGAAAAGTTGTTGAGTAATACGCAGACTAGCTTTGACGACATCAAAGAAAGCTATGCCAGGATCTGTGAAAACATAGAAAAGGCAAAGACAGCCGCGGGAAGGACGGACGATGTTCGCCTGATGGCAGTGACCAAGACGGTCGACCCGGAGCGCATAAATTATGCCGTGGGTCTGGGAATAGACCTGCTGGGCGAGAACCGCGTACAGGAGTTTCTTGACAAGCGGGAGAGCTATTCGCCGGCTGAGGTTCATTTCATCGGCGGTTTGCAGACCAACAAGGTAAAGTACATCATAGACAAGGTTTCAATGATCCATTCCGTGGACAGCGTTCATCTCGCTGAGGAGATCAGCCGCAGGGCAGGTCAGCACGGTCTGGACATGGATATACTCGCTGAAATAAACATCGGCGGGGAGGAAACAAAAGGAGGAATAACCCCGGAAAGCGCTGCGGAATTCTGCGCGCAGATAGGGGAACTTCCGCATATCAGGCTGAGAGGTCTGATGACGATACCGCCGCCTGGCTGCGGCGAGGACACTTTTGAGGCTATGCAGCGCCTTTTCGGAGACCTGCGTGCTGATAAGGCGGTCAACAGGAACGGCAGTTTCGATACTCTCTCCATGGGGATGTCAGGAGATTACGAAACGGCGGTAAAGCATGGGTCCACAATTGTCCGGATAGGGTCAGGTCTGTTCGGATACAGAAAATATTTATAATTGGGAGGAAATTATTATGGCATTAAGCGACATCTTATCGAGGTTCAGACAGAGCGACGCCGAGTACGACGAGGAAGGCTACGAGGACGAAGGCTACGACACCTCCAGCTCCGCTGTTACTCAGGCTGAGGCTGATGCACCTCGTTTTTCAGCACCCAGAACAAGCGACAAGGTGATCAGCCTGAAGGCTTCCAACTCTCTCCAGAACGCTTCCGTAAAGATCGTTCAGCCCACAAAGTACGAGGAGATCATGAAGGAGCCGGTACGCTTCCTCAGAGAGAACAAGAGCGTTATTCTCAACCTTGAGAAGGTAAACAGCGTTGATTCCAGAAAGAGGATCGTTGACTTCATGGCAGGCGTATGCGCTGCTATCGACGGCAGGATCGTAAGAGTTGCCGAGTGCACATATTCCATTACACCCAGCACCGTTGAGATCAGCGGAGATATGCTCGACGGCGAGGAGTTCTGATGAACCCCGGTACGCTCAGCGAGGAAGAACGTTACCTTTCCGCGCACATCGCCGATATGCAGAGACTGGCTGTAAAGTCAGGCGTTCCGCGGTTCTCCATGTTCCTGAACGAACGTGAGGCGGCGGTCGCAAGGTACGCCGTCAGGGGAGAGCTTGCTTTCTTCGGCGGCTACGACGGCGCGGCAAGAACTGTCTGCGGAGTGCTGGAAGGCACGTATGCGCAGGAAATGTCCCAGGAGGACGTGTTCCCGGTGGGGGCGGTGACTTTCACTTTCCGAAAGAGCGACAAACTTACACACAGAGAATTCCTCGGAGCGTTGCTCTCGCTTGAAATAAAGCGGGAGCTGCTCGGGGATATCCTTGTCGCGGAGGGCTATGCGGTGGTTTTCGTTTATGAGACCGCTATTGAACTTGTCTCCCGCGTGGACAGGATAGGAAGAGTCGGTGTTACCGCGGAGGTCGGCGTTACCAAGCCGCTCCCGGAGCAGAAAATGGAGCGAAGGGACGTTACCGTTTCGTCGCTGAGGCTGGACTGCATCGTTGCTGCCGCGGCGAATACATCCAGAGAAAAGTCCGCAGCCCTGATAAAATCAGGCATGGTGAGCGCGGATCACACTCCCTGCACCAACGTAAGCGCAGAGGTGAGGGAAAACACCATCTTATCAATCCGGGGAAGCGGCAGGTACCGCCTGACCGGAATCAACGGGGAGACCCGCAAGGGGAAGCTCCGCATTACTATCGAAAAATACGTCTGAAAAGACGAGACATATTACGGCGCATGTCCGCCCCGCATAGACCGGGGATTCAGAGAAGGGAAGTATCAGCATGAATGCAAAGGATATTCTGTCCAGGCGCTTTGAAAAAGCAACCTTCAACGGTTATAAGACTGATGATGTCGATGAGTTCCTGAGGGAGCTTTCAAGCGAGTTCGCGCAGCTCCAGAAGGACAAGAACGAGCTTGAAAGGAAGCTGGAGGTGCTTGCCGACAAGATACGTGAGTACCGCGATGACGAAGACGCGCTGAAGGACGCCCTTCTGCTTGCACAGAAGCAGGGCAACCAGATCGTGAACGAGTCTAAGGCTGCCGCTGAGAAGCTGCGCGAGGAGACGAAGGCTGCGGTAGAGAAGCAGCTCAAGGAAGCCCAGGAGAAGGCCGACAAGGTGACGAGCGACGCCGACGAATACGCCAAGCGTATGACGAAAGAGGCGAACGAGCGCGCTGACAAGCTGGTAAAGGACGCCCGCGCAAAGGCGGACGAAATCGACCAGATTATGAAGAAGCAGACCGAGATACAGCAGAATATCCTGCAAAAGACCCGCAAGGAAGCCGACGAGTACAGAAACCGCCTGCTGACCGCATATAAGTCACATATGGATCTTATCGCGAAGCTGCCTGAGATGTGCGAGAACGAGTACATAAGGCAGACCGCCGCAGAGGCTGAGAAGCGCGAAGCCGAAAGGGCGAAGGCCGCCGCTGCAAAGCAGGTTGCTGCGAAGGCGGCAAAGCCCGCTGAGACTCACGAGACTGCCGCGGCTCCTGCAAAGCCCGAGGCTGAAAAGCAGCCCGCCGCAGTGACCGCAGGCGCAGCAGAGGAGCCGTTCCGCTCTATGCCGGAGGACAAGCAGGCTCAGGACGATTCGCCGTTCTTCAGCGTTAATTCCATGAAGAAGACGAGACGCACCGCAGACGTTCCGTTTGAAAATGGAAATTCAAACAAGTAAATCACCGCTTCGGCATGCCGGAGCAGATATAAAACAAAAAGCAAGGAGACACATCAGATGTCAGAGGATTTCAACAACACACTAAATCTTCCCAAGACCGACTTCCCGATGAGGGGCAACCTCCCCCAGAGAGAGCCGGAAATGCTGGATAAGTGGGAGCAGGACCGCCTTTACTACGCCCTTTCCGAGAAGAACAAGGGCAAGCCTTCCTATACCCTCCACGACGGCCCTCCCTATGCAAACGGCAATATCCATATGGGTACCGCGATGAACAAGGTGCTCAAGGATATCATTGTTAAGTATAAGAGCATGACCGGCTTCGACGCCAACTATGTTCCCGGCTGGGACTGCCACGGCCTTCCCATCGAGCTGAAGGCTATCAAGCAGCTCGGCGTTGACAGCGGCAAGATAGATCCCGTAACCCTCCGCAAGAGCTGCCGTGAGTTTGCGCTGTCCTGCCTGGACGGTCAGAAGGCGCAGTTCAAGCGCCTGGGCGTTTGGGGCGACTTTGACGATCCTTACCTCACCATCAAGCCCGAGTTCGAGGCTAAGCAGGTTGAGGTATTCGGCAAGATGATGCAGAAGGGCTACATCTATAAGGGTCTGAAGCCGGTTTACTGGTGCGCAGACTGCAACACCGCCCTCGCAGAAGCTGAAATCGAATACCAGGACGATCCCTGCTACTCCATATTTGTAAAGTTCCCGATAAGCGATTCCAAGGGCAAGTTCGACGACCTCGGAATTGATCTTTCCAAGGCCTACGTCGTAATCTGGACAACCACAACCTGGACTCTTCCGGGCAACCTCGCTATCTGTCTCGGTCCGAACTACGAGTACACATTCGTAAAGGTCGAGGACGTGGAGAGCAAGTCATACGGTCAGTACCTGCTGATGGCGGCCGAGCTTGTTTCCACCGTTATGGAAGCCGTCGGAATCAAGAAGTACTCCACCATCGGAAACTTCCTCGGTTCTGACCTGGAGCTTATCGAGACAAATCACCCATTCATGGGCAGAAAGTCTCCGGTAATCGTCGGCGACCATGTAACCCTCGACAGTGGTACAGGCTGCGTTCATACCGCTCCCGGCTTCGGTCTGGAGGACTTTGAGGTCTGCAACAAGTACAAGGGAATGTTCAAAATCATCGTTCCCGTTGACGCAAAGGGCGTGCTGACCGAGGAAGCAGGCGACTTTGCAGGTCTCAAGACCGCTGACGCCAACAAGGCGATAGCAAAGCGCCTTGAGGACGACAACACCCTGCTCGCGATGCAGAAGATCGTCCACCCTTATCCGCACTGCTGGCGCTGCCACGAGCCGATAATCTACCGCGCAACAGACCAGTGGTTCTGCAACGTGGATATGTTCAAGCCCGAGACCATCAAGGCCATCGAGGAAGTTAAGTGGATTCCCGAGTGGGGCGAGGAGCGCATCAAGAACATGGTAAACATGCGAAGCGACTGGTGCATTTCCCGTCAGCGCCGCTGGGGCGTTCCGATACCAATCCTCTACTGTGAGGACTGCGGAAAGGTCATCGTAAACGACAAGACCATCAAGGCGATATCCGACATGTTCCGCAAGGAAAGCTCCGATTCCTGGTACTCCAAGGATCCTTCCGAGTTTATCCCTGCTGATGTAAAGTGCGAGTGCGGCTGCGGTAAGTTCCGCAAGGAAATGGACATCTTCGACGTATGGTTCGATTCCGGCTGTACGCATGCGGCAGTACTCCAGGAGCGTCCCGAGCTTTCCTGGCCAGCTGACCTCTACCTCGAGGGCTGCGACCAGTACAGAGGCTGGTTCCAGTCCTCCCTGCTCACCTCTGTTGCGACCACAGGCAAGGCTCCTTACAAGGCGGTCTGCACCCACGGCTGGGTAGTTGACGGCAAGGGCGAGGTAATGCACAAGTCCAAGGGCAACGTGGTACTTCCCGAGGAAGTTATCAGCAAGTATGGCGCTGACGTTCTGCGTCTTTGGGTCGCTTCCCTTGACTTCCACAACGATGTAAGAGTTTCTCCGGAAATGCTCAAGCAGCTCTCCGAAGCATACAGAAAGATCAGAAATACCGCGCGCTTTATCCTGGGCAACCTCGGAAACGGCAGCGGCTTCGACCCTGATACCGAGATGGTAGCGCTCGACAAGCTCAGCGACATCGACAAGTGGGCGCTGACAAGACTTGACGCGGTTATCGAGAAGGTAAAGGCTTCCTACGAGAGCTTTGATTTCTACCTTGCATACCACGCTATCCACAGCTTCTGCGTTGTAGATATGTCCAACTTCTACCTTGATGTTGTCAAGGATACGCTGTACTGCTCCGCTGAGAAGTCCGAGGAGAGAAAGGCAGTCCAGACCACAATGTATATCATTCTGGATTCCCTTGTTAAGCTCATCGCGCCTATCCTGACATTCACCTCCGATGAGATCTGGAAGTACATGCCGCACAAGTCCACAGACGACCTTCGCGGCGTTCCGTTCAACCAGATGCCCGAAAAGACCGGCGTTGTTCTCGGCGCTGAGTTCGAGTCAAAGTGGAACAAGATACACGCAGTACGCGACGACGTTCTGAAGGCGCTCGAGGAGAAGCGTTCTGCGGGCGTTATCGGTAAGCCGATCGACGCTGACGTTACCCTGTACGCTGACGAAGCAAACTACAAGGAGCTGTCCGCATATCCGGAGCTTGCGCAGGCGTTCTCCGTATCCAACGTTACCGTGAAGAACGGCGCTGACGGCGAGTACAAGGGCTCTGCCGATGGCGTTTCCGTTACCGTTGAGAAGGCGGCAAGCGAGATGTGCGAACGCTGCTGGAGCCACGACAAGTCCGTTGGCTCTGACGAGAAGTTCCCGCACCTGTGCGCACGATGCGCAGCAGTTATGAAGCTCGATCTGGGCTGATAAGCTATTCCGGCAGGGGAGGGGGAGCGTTCCCTTCTCCTGCCTTTTTGTGGTAAGTTCAGAGAGGATTTATGAGAGCTTTTTTGAGTAAATACAGGCAGTACGCCGCGTTGGTGCTGGCGGCTCTGCTGGTTGGTATAGACCAGCTCACAAAATGGCTGGTCGTATCGAATATGGAGATGTACAACGTTGTTCCCCTGATAAAGATAGACGGCGTTGAGGTACTGAATCTCTTCTACTGCACCAACAACGGCTCCGCATTCAGCATGATGGAGGGCAAGACCGCGTTCCTTATCGGCATAACCTCCCTGGTGATAGTCGCGCTTATCGTGGGTCTGGTGACCAAGCGTATACAGCGCGGGACGTACGTCACGGCGGTGGCGCTGATAGTCGGCGGCGGTACCGGGAACCTTATAGACAGGCTTTTCAACAACGGCAGCGTCGTGGACTTCATCGACGTAAGGATCATCAACTTCCCGATATTCAACTTCGCGGACATCTGCGCGGTGGTCGGCGGGGTTCTGCTGTGCCTTGCCGTGGTCATCGACGAAATAAGGGAGAGCCGCGCGAAAAAGGCGCGGAAGTCCCAGCAGGCGGAATCAGCGCAGACCGAGGAGCCCAAGAGCAATGGAAACGATTGAGCTTTCCGCTCCGGGAGGGGTTCGGCTTGATAAGCTCATCGCCGATGGCACGGAGCTTTCCAGGAGCGCGGCTGTGAAGCTCATCGAGCAGGGTAACGTACTCGTGAACGGCTCGCCGGCTGGAAAAAAGGACATTCCGGCGGCGGGGTCAGCAGTAGAAATCACGCTCCCGGAGCCGCAGAGCACGGATATTCTGCCGGAGAACATACCGCTGGATATCGTCTATGAGGACGACGACCTCCTGGTAGTCAACAAGCCGAAGGGCATGGTAGTCCACCCGGCGGCGGGGCATTACTCCGGCACACTGGTGAACGCGCTGATGTTCCACTGCGGAGACAGCCTGTCAGGCATCAACGGCGAGATACGCCCGGGGATAGTCCATCGTATCGACAAGGACACAAGCGGTCTGCTGATGGTCGCGAAGAACGACCTGGCGCACATCGGTCTGTCCGAGCAGATAAAGGAGCACAGCTTCACCAGGGAGTACGAAACGGTGGTCTGCGGCGGGATAAAAGAAGATGGGACCGTGAACGCTCCGATAGGGCGGCACAAGACCGACCGCAAGAAGATGTGCGTAACAACCGAAAATTCCCGGGAAGCCGTGACGCATTACTTTGTAATTGAGAGGTTTCCGGGGTACACTCACCTGCGGGTGCGCCTGGAGACCGGGCGAACTCATCAGATACGCGTCCACATGGCGTACATCGGGCACCCGGTAGCCGGGGATCCGGTCTACGGAAACGGGAAGCCCGCATGGCTTGAGGGACAGTGCCTCCACGCGAAGAAGATCGGGTTTGTTCACCCGCGCACCGGGGAATACATGGAATTCGACAGCGAGCTTCCGGAGTATTTCCAGAAATTTTTAAAGAGCATAGAGGGCTGAGAATGGATTTCAGCAAGGTCATACTAATGACAGATCTTGACGGGACGCTTCTGACTGACGATAAGCGGATACTTCCCCGGGATCTTGAGGCTATAGAGCGCTTCCGGGCTGGCGGCGGACTTTTCACGATGGCTACCGGGCGCGGTTATTCCATGGCGAAGCACATCGCCGACAAGCTCCGGCTGGACTGCCCGGCGGTCGTCTACAACGGCGCGGCGGTGTACGATTTCCGGCAGGAGAAGTTCCTTTGGCAGTGCGAGATAGGGAGCCGCGCGGCGGACATCATAAAGCGCGTCGCAGAGCGCTATCCCGATATCGGCGTAGAAGTTCTGCGGGGCAACGTGGTGCACGTTCCGTTCCTGAACGACACCGAGCAGTGGCACCTTAATCTTGAGAATGTCCAGGCTGACTGGAGCAAACTCGAGAATATCCCACAGGACGGCTGGCTGAAGGTACTGTTCGCCTACCCGCCGGAGAAAATGGACGAACTTCAGCATTACATCGAGCGTTCGCCGGAGTGCACTGGGTGCGTTCCGCGCCGATGTTTTTCGAGTGCCTGCCGGAGGGTATCGACAAGGCGGCGGGCTACAAGCAGCTTATTAAGGCGATAGGCGCGGAGGACAGGTTCACCGTCGCGGCGGGGGATTTCATGAACGACCTCGCGATGATACAGTCCGCGGATCTGGGCGCGGCGGTCGCGAATGCGCAGCCGTCAGTCAGGGAAGCCGCGGATATCGTGCTGTGCGACAATAATTCCGGAGCGATGGCAAGCCTCATAGAGCATATCGAAAAAATGTAAACCTGCGGGAAACCGCTTGTATAATGTTAAACCGGGCGAAAGCCCATAATTCACAGGAGGTCTATATGGACGCACTACTGAAAAAGCAGCTTGAGATCGCTGCAACAAAGGTCAGAATGGGAGTGATCGAGGGCGTACACGCTGCCAAGGCAGGACACCCCGGCGGATCCCTTTCCGTTGCTGACACACTCACTTATCTTTACATGCACCGCATGAACGTTGACCCGAAGAACCCCACCATGCCCGACAGGGACAGACTGGTACTTTCCAAGGGTCACACCGCTCCTGCGCTTTACGCAGTCCTCGCTGAAAGAGGATTCTTCCCAGTTGAGGAGCTCAAGACCCTCCGTAAGATCGGTTCCAGACTCCAGGGACACCCCTCCATGGGCAAGCTCCCGGGCATCGACATGAGCACCGGCTCCCTCGGACAGGGCATTTCCACAGCCTGTGGCATGGCTCTTTCCGGTAAGATCTCCAGCGATACCTACAAGGTATACACTGTGCTCGGAGATGGCGAGATCGAGGAGGGTCAGGTATGGGAGGCTGCAATGTTCGCGGCTCACTATAAGCTTGATAATCTGGTTGCAGTCGTTGATAACAACGGTCTCCAGATCGACGGCAAGATATCCGAGGTTATGTCTCCGTACCCCATCGACGAGAAGTTCAAGGCTTTCGGCTGGCACGTTATCTGCATCGACGGTCACGACTTCGACCAGATCGAGGCTGCGTTCAACGAGGCTGAGACTGTTCTCAACCAGCCCACAGTGATCATTCAGAAGTCCGTTAAGGGCAAGGGCGTTTCCTTCATGGAGAACCAGGTCGGCTGGCACGGCAAGGCTCCTAACGACGAGGAGTACGCTATCGCAATGAAGGAACTGGGCGACCACCTCGCACAGCTTGAAAAGTAATTACAGCTCGAAAGGATATACAGATATGGAAAAGAAAGCAACCCGTGACAGCTACGGTGAAGCGCTTGTAATGCTCGCAGAGAAGCGCCCCGATTTAGTAGTACTCGACGCTGACCTTGCGGCAGCGACCAAGACAGGCATCTTCAAGAAGGCTCACCCTGACAGATTCTTCGACTGCGGTATCGCAGAGGCAAACATGATGGGCGTAGCGGCTGGTATCGCAAGCACCGGCAAGCTCGTATTCGCAAGTTCCTTCGCGATGTTCGCGGCAGGCAGAGCGTTCGAGATCGTACGCAACAGCATCGGCTATCCCCACCTTAACGTTAAGATCGGCGCTACACACGCTGGTATCTCCGTCGGTGAGGACGGCGCTTCCCACCAGTGCAACGAGGATATCGCGCTGATGAGATCCATTCCCGGCATGACCGTCATCAACCCCGCAGACGACGTTGAGGCTAAGGCGGCTGTCCTGGCAATGGCTGACTATGTAGGCCCGACCTACATGAGATTCGGCAGACTTGCCGCTCCGATCTTCAACGACGCAGCAACCTACAAGTTCGAGGTAGGCAAGGGAATCCAGCTCAGGGACGGCAAGGACGTAACGATCATTGCTACCGGTCTGATGGTATCCGAGGCTCTCGAGGCAGCCAAGGCACTCAAGGAGCAGGGCGTTGACGCTCGCGTTATCAATATCCACACCATCAAGCCCATCGACCGCGACATCATCGTCAAGGCAGCTAAGGAGACCGGTAAGATCATCACCGTTGAGGAACACAGCGTTATCGGCGGACTTGGCTCTGCAGTTGCTGACGTTGTTACCGAGGAATGCCCCGTTCCGGTCATCAAGATCGGCGTGAAGGACGTATTCGGTCACTCCGGTCCTGCAGTTGACCTGCTCAAGGAGTTCGGTCTGTGCGCAGAGAACATCGTTGCCGTTACAAAGGCAGCGCTCGGCAAGTAAGACTTATAGCGTATCCGAATTGCTGGCTGGCACTCCGGTCCGCAATTATTTTTAAGCAGGAATGTAACCTTTAATACGATGTTTCTGTCTTAATATACAAAAGGTGAAACATCTGCTGAAAGAGGGTACATTATGAAAGCTGAATCCTGGAAGAAAATTATCGACGACCTGGACGACGATATTGTTGACTCCGCTGCTGAAAGGCTGAGTAAATCGGAACATTCCACGGTTGATGATATGGAAGCGTTTACTCACGATGGAAAGCCCACAGAATACAAATACCCTTCCGAAAGAAAGAAGCACCGCGGGCTGTATATCGGAATCGGCTCGGCGGCTGCCGCTGCGGCGGTGGCGGGATTCGTGCTGCTGAACAATTCCGGGCTGGTGATGTCTCCGAACCCGGTTCTGACCGCTGAAAGCTCCTCCGCCGAGACATATGCGACTACCCCGTTTGTGGCATATGTGGAGAAGTCCGCTCCTGATACACAAAGTGAGCTGGTTTCGATCCAGACGGACGGTATAGATTTTATCCTGTTCGATGAGTATTTCTACGGCGTGTGGGAAATGACGGACGACGAGTCCGGCGAAGTGGTAGATATACAGCTCGGCTACGGTGACAGCAGCATTTTCGGAAGGGGGAACGGCTACACCTGCCTCGGGACAATTAAGACCAGCGACGGATGTTACATGGTGGCAGTCGGCGGAGGTCAGTACGACCTGTGGTTCGTACCGGAGAACGATCGGAACAGCCTGATCGTCTATTGTGACGCTCAGATAGAGGACGGACAGGTGGTTTATGAGGATTCAATGATAAAGTGTGCGGACACCGTAATTTTTTCCGGCTACGGAACAGAAAAGCTGGAGGAGGACGGCTCTCTGGGCTACTTCGGGCAGGAGAAGCTCGCGCAGAAGATGGGACTTACGACAGAGTATCTGTTCGAGGAACCCGCCATGAGCGAAAGCACATCGGTATATCCCGAGGACGGCTCGACAGCCAAAAACTGGGTACGCACCTATGAACTGCGAGGCACTAACATACGGCTTGTGAGCCAGTCCAGCGACAAGGTGGTTGTCACCGAGCTGATGGAGGATTCCAACTCCGGAGCAGGGGAGTGGTTTGACATCACATGGACATATTCCGGCGGCGAATGGCTGACAACAGGGTATGCGGTTTCAGAATTAATGCCGTTCAGCGACACGTACGAATACTGGGATAAAAACAAGTTCCAGACCTTTGAGGACATGTTCGCCGGGACATGGCTGGAGAATTCCACCGGAGCAGAGCTGACGATGGACTATACCGAGGATCCGTTCGAACCTGGAGACCACATTTTTATATACTACATATATCACGGAATGGCACTGTTCTGCGCGGGCGCCCAGGGAAATACTGCGTACTATATCCCGGACGATGAGCCGGACGTGATGTATCAGTATGCGGCTACCGAAAAGAGCGGCAATGTCGTAAAGCGCAGCGAGTACACTAATGTCTACACCCGCCGTGACGGAGAGTTTACGCCCATTGATGAAGCGGCTGTTTCAAGGCTCGGAGTGATCGGCTTTAAGAAGTACCTCAACACTTATTCCGAACTTGGCGATGTTATGAATGACCTGATTTTGGAAAAATACGACAGCATTTGGAGCCATGCGTTCTATATGCCCGGTGTGAGCAGCTTTGGCGGTTATACGGTGATCCAGACCGGCGACGGCTCATACATCTTTACATACCAGGAATACAACAGGGACACAGGCGCGGACAGGTGGGTAACGTACACCATAACGAACACCATAAAGGGCTGGTTCACGGAACGAGCGGTTGCCGACAGCGGTAATTTTTCAATAGAACTGGAGGTGCCAGATGGAGGACAGTCTGATAGTTGACCTGTATTTTGAGCGTAACGAACAGGCGATAGCGGAAACGCAGAACAAATATGGCAGATTGTGCACCAAGATAGCGGCGGGTATCCTCAAGCGCTACGAGGACGCAGAGGAGGCGGTGAGCAGCAGCTACATAAAACTCTGGAACGCCATTCCTCCGAAGCGCCCGGAGTCGCTGTGCGGCTATCTGTGCAGGATAGTCAGAAATACGGCGCTGAATATCTGCGACAGCATGAAGCGGCGTTCCTGCGAGGAGCTTTACGGTGAACTTGCCGAGGTGATTCCCGACACGGCGGCGGTCGAGGAACGCGCGGACTGCCGGGAAATAACGCGGCACCTCAACGATTATCTGCACTCCTGCAAGCAGAAAAACCGTGATATTTTCACGGCGCGTTATTATTTCAATATGTCGGTCCGGGATATCGCGGAGAGAATGGACATGACCGAAACCGCGGTCAAGACACGTCTCTCCCGTATCCGCGCCGATCTGCGGGCGTACCTTATTGAACAGGGCGTAGACGTTGGCTCCTGAATTCCTCCGGATAAGTTCCGGGGGAATTTTTAGTTACAGGAATTAAACCAGTTGACAAAATCTTCGAAAAGCGTTATAATAAAAATGTATTTTTCAGCCGACAGGAGAAAAGGCTGACATCAATTGGAGGATCAGGTTATGGCTATTCTGGTAACTGGCGGAGCAGGGTTCATCGGCTCCCACACCTGCGTTGAGCTTCTCAATGCTGGCGAAGATATCGTTGTGATGGACAACTTCTACAATTCAAATTCACGCGCCCTTGATGGGATCAGGAAGATCACCGGCAAGGACTTCAAATTCTACGAAGATGACATGCTCGACATTGCCGCAGTTGATCAGATATTCGCTGAAAACGACATCGAGCAGGTGATTCATTTCGCGGGCTACAAGTGCGTTCCCGAGAGCGTACAGAAGCCGCTGATGTACTATTCCAACAACCTGCGCGGTACGTTCAACATTCTTGAAACGATGAAGAAGTACGGCTGCACCAAGTTCGTGTTCAGCTCTTCCGCGACCGTTTACGGAATCCCCGCGACCGTTCCCGTTAAGGAGGATTTTCCGCTGTCCGCTATCAATCCCTACGGAAGCACTAAGCTCATTATTGAGAATCTCTGCCGGGAGATGTACGCCGCCGACAACACCTGGACAATGATACTGCTGCGCTACTTCAATCCTGTTGGTGCGCATGAGAGCGGTCTCATCGGCGAGGATCCCAACGGAATTCCGAACAACCTCATGCCGATCGTGCTCGATAAGGCTACCGGCAAGCGCGACGTACTCGCAGTTGCGGGCAACGACTACCCCACTCCGGACGGCACCTGCGTGCGCGATTATATCCACGTTGTAGACCTCGCAAAGGGTCACGTTGCCGCAGTAAGGAAGGCACGCCAGATCACAGGCGTACCCGCTTACAATCTCGGAACAGGCCACGGATATTCTGTTCTGGATATCCTGAACACATTCCAGCGCGTGAACAATATCGACCTGGGATACACCATCGGCCCGCGCCGTCCCGGCGACGCTGCGACTACATACGCAGACCCCTCACTCGCGGAGAAGGAGCTCGGCTGGAAGGCTGAAAAGACCCTCGACGAGATGTGCCGCGACGCATGGAACTTCCGCAAGCTCCGCGAAGCCGAAAAATAATCGCACTTTTTTTGAGAATTTCGCAAAAACCTCTTTACAAAGCGAAAAAAGTGTGATATAATACTACTGTTATGCGCAGGCATTGCGCACAGCCATACCGGATTCCCGGCGAGCGGATAATGCTCCGACAGGAGATACACCCTAGTCCCTCTGCTGCGATACCGGAATAAATTCAATGAGGTGTTATTATGTTAAGAAAAGAAGAAAAGACTTCCGTAATCGAGGCTAACCGCCTTCACGAGCACGACACAGGTTCTCCTGAGGTTCAGATTGCTATTCTCACTCAGAGAATCAACGAGCTTACCGAACACATCAAGGTTCACCAGAAGGATCACCACTCCCGCCGTGGTCTTCTGAAGATGGTAGGTCACAGAAGAAACCTTCTGAACTACCTCCAGAAGAAGGATATCGAACGCTACCGTGCGATCATCGCTAAGCTGGGTATCCGTAAGTAATCTATGGAGTAAAGGGCAGCGCTGCGCACGAAACAGTGCTGCCTTTTTTACTAAGGCGCAGATCTTAGCATTAAATTGAGTATCCGGGCAGCCGGATATTGACTTTAATTGCTATCACTGTGCCTTCAGTAAATTAAAGTTTATTGAAAGGAATAAATGCAATGTTCGAAAATTACAGAGTTTTCAAGACGATGTTTGCCGGCAGAGAGCTGACCGTTGAGACTGGCAAGGTCTGCGGCCTGGCTAATGGTTCCTGCTGGGTAAGATACGGCGAGACCGTAGTAATGGTCAACGTAGCTGCAAGCGCAAAGCCCCGCGACGGCGTGGACTTCTTCCCGCTTTCCGTTGACTACGAGGAGAAGCTGTATGCAGTAGGCAAGATCCCCGGCGGCTTCCTCAAGAGAGAGGGCAGACCTTCCGAGAAGGCTATCCTGACCTCCCGAGTTGTTGACCGTCCTATGCGTCCGCTGTTCCCGAAGGACATGCGCAACGACGTTGCGATCACAATGACCGTACTCGCAGTTGACCCTGACTGCTCCCCTGAGATCCTCGGCATGATCGGCGCTTCCATCGCTGTTTCTATCTCTGATATTCCGTGGAACGGTCCGATCGGCGGTATCTCCGTAGGCCTGGTTGACGGCGAGATCGTACTCATGCCGAACCTTGAGCAGAGAAGCAAGTCCGACCTGAACCTGACCGTTGCTTCTTCCGAGAAGAAGGTGGTAATGATCGAGGCAGGCGCGAACGAGGTTCCCGACGATGTTATGTTTGACGCTATCATGGCAGGTCACAATGAGATCGTTAAGTCCCTCATTCCGTTCATCAAGGACATTCAGGCGCAGATCGGCAAGCCGAAGTTCGCGTTCGAGTCCCAGGAAGTTGACCATGATATGTTCGACGCTATCTCTGATTTCGCTATCGAGCGTATCAGATACGCGCTGGACACCGACGACAAGAATATCCGCGAGGAGCGCCTGAAGCCCATCGTTGACGATATCCACGCAAAGTTCGATGAAGTTTACCCAGAGAAGATCGCTATGATCGACGAGGCTATATACAAGCTCCAGAAGTTCGTAGTACGCCGCTGGCTGCTCGACGACAACAAGCGCGTTGACGGCAGAAAGATGGACGAGATCCGTCCGCTGGCTGCTGAAGTCGGCATGCTGCCGAGAGTTCACGGTTCCGGTCTGTTCACCAGAGGTCAGACTCAGGTCATGACCATCTGCACACTGGGTCCCGTTTCCGACAGCCAGAAGCTTGAGGGTCTTGACGAGGAAGAGGGCAAGCGCTACATGCACCACTACAACTTCCCGGCTTACTCCGTTGGCGAGACCAAGGCAAGCAGAGGCCCCGGCAGACGTGAGATCGGTCACGGCGCGCTTGCTGAGAGAGCGCTGCTCCCTGTTATCCCGAGCGTCGAGGAGTTCCCTTACGCTATTCGTCTGGTTTCCGAGGTGCTTTCTTCCAACGGTTCTACTTCCCAGGGTTCAGTTTGCGGTTCTACACTGGCTCTGATGGACGCCGGCGTTCCGATAAAGAAGCCGGTTGCTGGTATCTCCTGCGGTCTTATCACCGAGGGCGACAGATGGGATACAATGGTTGATATCCAGGGCGTTGAGGACTTCTTCGGCGACATGGACTTCAAGGTAGCTGGTACACACGACGGTATCACCGCTATCCAGATGGACCTCAAGATCGACGGTCTTACTCCGGAGATCATCAAGGCTGCGTTCGCAAAGACCCACAAGGCGCGCGACTATATCCTTGACGAGGTAATGCTCAAGGCTATCCCCGAGCCGAGAAAGACAGTCGGCAAGTACGCTCCGAAGATGATCCACACCAAGGTACCGGTTGACAAGATCAGCGAGGTTATCGGCAAGGGCGGCAAGGTTATCCAGAAGCTCTGCGCTGACTTCGACGTTAAGATCGACATCGACGACGACGGCAACGTATTCATCTGCGGTCTTGACCTTGACAAGGCTAACGCCTGCGTTCAGGTAATCTCCACCATCGTTAACCCGCCTGAGGTCGGCGCGATCTACAAGGGCAAGGTAGTTCGTATCATGAACTTCGGCGCATTCGTAGAGATCGCTCCCGGCAAGGACGGCATGGTACACATTTCCAAGCTGGACAACCACCGCGTTGAGAAGGTAGAGGACGTTGTATCCGTAGGCGACGAGATAATCGTTAAGGTTATGGAGATCGACAACCAGGGAAGAATCAACCTGTCCAGAAAGGACGCTCTTGCTGATATTGAGGCTAAGAGAAAGGCTCAGGCACAGGGCTGATAATAGCTGAATACGAGAGGGAAGCGACAGATTCCCTCTTTTGGGTTGACTTCAATTCAAATATATGGTATAATAATAGCGCGGGGAATCTTAAGTAAAACGTAATTTGTGGAGGTACTGACTATGAAAAAAATCAGATTGCTGATATTGCCGATTATTACGATCGTTTTGGAGATTTTGCCTTACGGTGCGGTGCTGGTATTTGCACCTTCGCCAACAGACAGGGTGAGGGAGACGTTTTCATATTTCAGCCTGACGCCGTTTGGGTATGCAAATTTTGCACCGTTTATAACTGCAATGCTCACCTGCGTAGTTTTATTGCTTGCGTTGATTTCAATTAAACAAAAGAGGGTTTGCAAGGCTCTGTTTATAGTTTCGCTGGTCGCTGCGGTCATTTCGCTGCTGCCTTTGGCGTTTGGGTTTAGTTACTTCTCGATAGTGGGAGTGTTCATCACATTAATGCTAGCTGCTGAAAGCGTTCTGGCAAAAATAGCCAACAAATAAAAAGATATATTTTCCGCTCCGCCAGGGGCGGAATTTTCTTGCATTCAAGAAAAATTTCTCAAAAGACCTTGAATTCATAAATGGTATGTGATATAATATTAATATGTGGGGGTATGTTTAAAACTCCCGACTACTCTATTTTCAGAAATGAGGATCATTCAAATGTCATCAAGTGTTATTGTCGGCACCCAGTGGGGCGACGAGGGCAAGGGCAAGATCATCGACATCATGGCTGCAAAGGCTGATGTCGTAGTACGTTCCAGCGGCGGAAACAACGCAGGCCACACTGTGGTTCACGGCGACCAGGTTTACAAGCTGCACCTGCTTCCCTCCGGTATCCTGTACCCCGAGACCCTCTGCCTTATAGGCAGTGGTGTTGTTGTTGACCCCGCAGTGCTGCTTGAGGAAATAAAGAACATGAACGAGCGCGGCGTAACCTGCGATAATCTCCGCATCGACGCCCGCGCAGACATCATCATGCCGTGGCACAGACTGCTCGACAAGCTGTCCGAGGAGTTCAAGGCAAAGCAGACCGGCGTGAACATAGGCACCACCGGCAGAGGCATCGGTCCGTGCTACACCGACAAGGACGAGCGTATCGGTATACGCATGTACGACCTGGTTCACCCGGAAGTTCTGAAGAAGAAGATCCAGGAGACCGGCGAACTGAAGAACCTCATCATTACAAAGGTTTACGGCGGCGAAGCATGCGACCTCGACGCTATCTATGAGGAATATAAGGGCTATGGCGAGAAGCTTGCGAAGTACATGGCGGACGCTTCCGTTATCTCGTTCGAGGCTTATCAGGCAGGCAAGAACGTCCTGTTCGAAGGCGCTCAGGCTACCCTGCTCGACATCGACTTCGGTACTTACCCGTTCGTAACTTCCTCCCACCCGATCGCAGGCGGCGCGTGCGTAGGAACCGGCGTCGGCCCGAAGATGATCGACGAGGTCATCGGCGTAGGCAAGAGCTACACCCCCCGCGTCGGCAACGGTCCGTTCCCGACCGAGCTGTTCGATGAAACCGGCAACTATATCCGCGAAAAGGGCGGCGAGTACGGAACGACCACCGGCAGACCCAGAAGAACCGGCTGGTTCGACGCAGTTATCATGCGCCATGCAGTACGCGTAAACGGTCTGACCTCCCTTGCGATAAACAAGTTCGACACCCTGGCGGGACTTCCCGTGCTGAAGGTGTGCGTAGCGTACAAGACAACAGACGGACAGACCCTGAAGGATTTCCCTGTGACACTTGAGGAGCTTGCAAAGTGCAGCCCCATTTACGAGGAGATCGAGGGTTACGAGGGCGACCTTTCCGCATGCAAGACCTTTGAAGAGCTTCCCGAGAAGGCTCAGGCTTACGTAAAGCGCCTTGAGGAGCTCTGCGGCTGCCCGATAAAGTTCCTGGGAATCGGCCCCGGCAGGGATCAGATCATTTACAGATAATGAAGATTCTATTCATCGGCGACGTGGTGGGAATGCGAAGCTGCGAGGCGCTGAAAAAAGCGCTGCGCGGCGCGAAGCAGAAGCTCGGGGCTGAGATCGTCATAGTTAACGGCGAGAACTCAGCGGAAGGCAACGGCATTAATCCCGCCTCCGCCGACGCGATATTCGAAGCCGGCGCGGACGTCATAACCACCGGAAACCACTGCTTCCGCCAGAAGACCATGGAAGCCGAGTGGGAGCGTTCCAGCACGATAATACGTCCTGCGAACTACGGCGACGACGTGATAGGAAAGGGAGTGTGCGTGATCGACCGAGGGGCGTATTCCATCGCGGTCATCAACCTGATGGGAACGACTTTCATGCAGCCGCTGGAAAATCCGTTCCATTGTGTGGACAGGATCCTTGAAAGCTGCGACGCGCGCATAAAAATCGTGGATTTCCATGCGGAGGCAACCTCCGAAAAGCGCGCGATGGGCTACTACCTCGCGGGCAGGGTGTCCGCCGTGCTGGGAACTCACACGCATGTCCAGACCGCAGACGAACAGATCATTGAAGGCACTGGCTACATCACCGACGCAGGAATGACCGGTCCGAAGGATTCCATACTTGGCGTAGAGAAGGACATCATAATCGACCGCTTCCTGACCTACTACCCGAAGCGCCACAGATTCGCCGAGGGCGAAACAGAGATGAACGGAGTACTGCTGGATATAGATACAAAGACCGGCAGATGCACGTTTATAGAGAGATACAGACAGCTTATAGTGTGAGCGGAAAACTTGCAGAACGAAAGGCACCCCTGGGGTGAAAGGTGACTATATGGAGATCGTAAAGGTATCGGCACATTCCGTACCGAAATCAGTTGCGGGAGCTATCGCAGCGGTTATCCGCGAGGACGGCGAAGTCGAGGTGCAGGCGGTTGGCGCAGGCGCAGCGAATCAGGCTGTGAAGTCCATCGCGATCGCGCGGAGCTACATGGCGCTGGTCGGAGTTGACCTGATCTGTATTCCGGCGTTCACCACCGTCGAGATAGACGGCGACGAGCGTACAGCTATGAAATTTATTGTTGAGCCGAGATGATAAGGTCCCGGCGAATATGTCAGCACTGGATCATCACGCATTCAACGGCGAATGGCGCACCAGTTGGTGTGCTTTTCCCGCGCGCGGTTTTTCAGTGCTTTTTTGCAAACACTACATGGAAATTTGAGGCAATCTTCGCACAAATTGTGTGTTATGTTGCCTAAAGACTGCGGAGGTTCCGGTGAGAGTTAAATTTTATAACATTGCGGACGATGAAAAGCTGAAGTTCGCGGTGATAGTTGCGCGCAGCGGGGGAAGATGGGTATTCTGCCGTCACAAGGAGCGCAGCACGCTTGAGATTCCGGGAGGACACCGCGAACCCGGCGAGACTGTCGCGCAGACCGCCGAGCGTGAACTCCGCGAGGAGACCGGCGCTGAGGAATTCACCTTAAAACGCGTATGCGTGTATTCCGTGACCGGAAGAAACCGTGTGAATTCCACAGGGGCAGAGACCTTCGGAGTGCTTTACTTCGCCGAAATAACCAGCTTCGGGGAGCTGAAAAGCGAGATAGCCGAGATAGTGCTGCTTGAAGAACTTCCCGAGCGCTGGACATACCCGGAGATACAGCCCGCGCTCATAGCGGAGGCGAAAAGGAGAGGAGCGATCGCATGAAAAAGCTGCTGTTTATAGCCACAGGGGGAACTATTGCAAGCTGTGACAGCGGCTCCGGACTTTCGCCGGAAGCGTCTGCGGAGGAGCTGCTTTCCGGTGTGAACCTTCCGGACGCGGAGATACACGCGATACAGCCATTCGCACTGGACAGCACCGATTTAACTCCGCAGCACTGGATGGAGGTCGCAGCGCTTATCCGCGACCGATGGCAGGACTTCGACGGATTTGTGATTACGCACGGCACGGACACGATGGCGTACGGGGCGGCGGCGCTTTCCTGCCTTATACAGAGCGCCTGCAAGCCGGTAATACTGACAGGTTCGCAGCTCCCGATGAGCGCCCCGGACACCGACGCGCGGCGTAATCTCTCTGACGCGCTGCTGTGCGCGGAGCGCGGCAGGGCAGGAGTGTGGGTGTGCTTCTGCGGCAGGGTCATAGCCGGGAATGCCGCCCGGAAGGTTCACACCAGTGATTTTGACGCGTTCCGCGGGTTCACCGAAGACGACGAGCACCGCGTTGAGGAGTTCCTCACCGACGAAGCGGGTGAAGACGGCGGAACTGTTTTCTACAACCGCCTTGACCCGAGCGCGGCGGTGCTGAAGCTCACGCCGGGTATTTCCGCGGAAATGGTGCACGATATGGGAATACACCTGCGTGCGCTCATAGTGGAGGGCTTCGGAATGGGCGGGATTCCGGACTACGGGAACGGAGAGTTTGCCGAGGTTTTCCGGAACCTTTCGTCATGCGGGGTTCGCGTGATAATGACCACACAGGTGTTCCAGGGCGGCTGCGACCTGTCGGTGTACAAGGTCGGCAGGGCGGCTCAGGAAGCGGGGCTTATCGCCGCAGAGGGCATGACGACGGAGTACGCGGTAATGCGCGCGATGTGGGCGCTTGCGTATTCCTATGACGCAGATAATTTCAGGGGACTGTTCCTTGACCAGAGGAACTGAAACGACGCAGACAGGAGGATAACATGAAAAACGAACTGAAAAAGCTCAACTACAAGAATTTCATCATGCTGACCATCGCGGGATTCATCAACTCGTTCGGCATTACGGTGTTCCTTATGCCGGTGAATCTGTACGACAGCGGCATTTCCGGAACGTCTATGCTGCTGGGGTATCTCACGCCGGATTACCTTTCGCTCTCGATATTCCTGCTGGTTCTGAACCTCCCTCTGTTCCTGTACGGATTGAAGCGGCAGGGTCTTGCGTTCACCATCTACGCCTGCTACGCGGTGGCGTGTTACTCGTTTTTCTCATGGCTCATCACCGACGTGCTTCCGATAGACGTGTCCCTCGCCTCGCCGCTTGCCGAGAACGATCTCGTGCTGTGCTCGCTGTTCGGAGGCGTTATCTCCGGCGTGGGAAGCGGCCTTGCAGTACGTTTCGGCGGCGCTATGGACGGTATCGAGGTTCTGGCGGTAATTTTTTCGAAAAAACTCGGCATGACTGTCGGCACGTTCGTTATGATATACAACGTGATACTCTACATAGCCTGCGGATTCATATTTGAGAGCTGGGTGCTCCCGCTGTATTCAATCATCGCGTACTATGCGGCGCTGAAAACGCTCGACTTCATCGTTGAAGGCATCAGCCGTTCCAAGGCGGCGTTTATCGTCACGCTGAAACCCTCTGAGGTAGGAAAGGCGCTCAGCGATAATTTCGGCTGCGGGATCACCGAAATACCCGCCAGAGGCGGCTACTCCGGCACGGAAAGAACTGTGCTGTACTTTGTTGTAAACCGCTTCCAGATAGGAAAAATGCGTTCCATAGTACATGACGTCGACCCGACTGCGTACATCACCATCAACGACGTAGCGGATATTTTCAGCGCAAACCACGACGCGGATAAAACAAAAGAGACCGCAGCCGCCGAAAAGTGACCTCGTATTGTAGAAAATAACAAAATCCGCCGCGCCGCGGCATGAGATTTTTCTTGCGGAACTGTTGACAAAACCGCTTGAATGTGCTATCATAGTAAAGTACCGCGCAGGCGGTGCAGATAAATACAGATATTTACATATGGGAAGGAACACAACTATGAAAATCAAGAGAATAGCAGCCCTGCTTCTGGCAGGAATCATGAGCGTCGGACTCTGCTCCTGCGCTTCCAGCAACACTTCCTCCGCATCCGAGAGCAGCTCTGCCGCAGAAAGCAATGCGGACAGCTCCGCGGCTGACAGCACCGACAGCACAGCTTCCGAGGGCGGCGACTGGCAGTACATAGCCGACAAGGGCAATTTCGTTGCAGGCATCACACTGTTCGAACCTATGAACTACTACGATGAGAACGGCGAGCTGACCGGCTTTGAGACCGAGTTCACAAAGGCAGTATGCGAGAAGCTCGGCGTTGAGGCAAAGTTCCAGGAGATCGAGTGGGATAAGAAGGAGATCGAGCTTAACGCAAAGACAATCGACGCTATCTGGAACGGTCTGACCGTTACCGAGGAGCGCAAGGAGAACATGGGCTTTTCCAAGTCCTACGTAAGAAACAAGCAGGTCGTAGTTATCAAGGCAGACAACAAGGATAAGTACACCGACGAGGCTTCCATGGCTGGCGCTTCCTGTGCGGCTGAGAGCGGCTCCGCAGGCCAGACCGCTATCGAGACAAGCTCCGTTCTTTCTCAGAACGAGTTCGTAGGCGCTTCCGCACAGAAGGACGTTCTGCTTGAAGTCAAGGCAGGCACTGTTGAGCTGGGCGTTCTGGACTATGTAATGGCTAAGGCTTCCATTGGCGAAGGCACAGACTACAGCGACCTGATGATCGTTGAGGGCGTTGAGCTTGCACCTGAGGAGTACGCGATCGGCATGAGAAAGGGCGACACCGAGACCATCGAGAAGGTCAACGGCGCTATTGATGAGCTGGTTGCAGACGGCACACTGAAGGCTCTTGCTGAGAAGTACGGTCTGGCTGACGTTTACGCATTCGATAACTGATAAACCAAACCGGTAATGCGGGGTGGGACTTTAAGCCCCACCTTGCTTTTTATTTAGAGAACGAGGTCATAAAATGTCATTTCTTGAAGTAACCGCGCAGCTTGCGAACGGATTTCTCACTACGCTGCTCATTTTCGGCGTGACGCTTGTGGGAGCTATCCCGCTCGGACTGCTGATAACGCTCGGCTCAATGTCGAAGATACCCCCGGTAAAGTGGATATTCAAGATTTTCGTCTGGATAATCCGCGGAACGCCGCTTATGCTTCAGATAATCCTGGTGTTCTACGGGCCGGGTCTGATGGGGCTGGGTGTGAAGTTCGACAGACTTTTGGCGGTTATCCTCGCGTTCATTATCAACGAAAACTATACCACTCATTATTATGGCCTTGGCTTTCTCTCTTGAAGGAGCCAAACCTCTTTTTACTAATAAAACATCTAATCTTTCTTTCATCTTGTCAGTTCCATTACCTTTTCGTATATTTTTTTATAGCTTATTCCTATTTCTTCCCTAAGCAAAGCCACGTTACCCTGTTCCACAAACCTGTCATCAATTGCCATAACCTGAACATCTGCATCAATTCCACTTTCCAATATGAAAGTTTCAACGCTTTCTCCAAAACCGCCTTTTTTAATTCCTTCTTCCACAACAATTATATGTTTGTGATTTTCAGCAACCCTTTTAATAAGTTCAGTATCCATAGGTTTAATAAAAACAGGATTGACAAATGCAGGATGTACATTCTCTTTCTCAAGCATATCTATTGCCTTATAGGTTTCCTCAACCATTGAGCCTACAGCTATAATTGCCACATTACCACC
>OLPS01000965.1_pt1 | contig 33302 bp, 31 predicted proteins | sample 1673071 | NCBI WGS metagenome assembly OLPS01 (sample SAMEA3136752, study PRJEB25190) | human gut metagenome | reverse complement strand
GTGCTTCTGTGCTTCACGTTATTTAAGACCGGTGCACTTGCAAAGAGTGTATTCTCGGCGCACTAAGGAAGGAGGTCCGGTTCGCAGTGGCAGCTTATATTCCTGTCCCCCGTGATCTTACGAGGGTCAAATCCAAAATCTTATTTAATCTGACAAAACGTCAACTTCTCTGCTTTGGGGCGGGTGCACTGATCGGTGTCCCGTCTTTCTTTTTGCTCAAGGCCGACGGCAATACCAGCATGGCATCCATCTGCATGATCCTCATCATGATGCCGTTCTTCTTTCTCGGTATGTATGAACGGGACGGTCAGCCTTTGGAAAAAATCGCAAAGCAGTTCATTCAGGCCAAGTTTGTAAGGCCGAAGGTTCGCCCTTATCAGACGAACAATTACTATGCCGTCCTGCTCCGTCAGGCACAGGCAGAAATGGAGGTAAAAAACATTGTTTACGATGAAAAGTCTGTTTCGAAAGGCAGAAAAAAGAGATCTGAACATGCCGAAGAATCTGACGAAAGCGCAGGCGCGGCAGGTGCAGGAGATCATCGAACGGGCGAAGCGAGATGACGGCATTCCCCGTACCGCGCAGCAGTCGATTCCCTTTCAGCGCATGTTTCCGGATGGCATCTGTCGTGTGAGCGATCGGTATTACACCAAGACCATTCAGTATCAGGACATCAACTACCAGCTGGCGCAGCAGGAGGACAAGACCGCGATCTTTGAAGAGTGGTGCTCCTTCCTGAATTTTTTCGACAGCTCTATCCACTTTGAGCTGTCCTTCATGAACATGGCAACGGATGCGGAGGTGTTTGAAAAGAACATCCGCATTCCCCTCAGAAACGATCACTTCAACAGCGTCCGCAGTGAGTACAGCCAGATGCTGAAAACGCAGCTTGCGCAGGGCAATAACGGCCTGACCAAGACCAAATATATCACCTTCGGCATTGAAGCCGAGTCCATGCGTGAGGCAAAGCCCCGTCTGGATCATGTTCAGACCAATCTGATGAACAACTTCAAACGTCTGGGTGTGGTGGCAAAGGTCCTGAACGGCAAGGATCGCCTGCAGCTCATGCACGCCATGTTTCACATGGGCGACAATGACCGCTTTTACTTCGACTGGAACTGGCTGGCAGGTTCCGGCCTTTCCGTAAAGGATTTCATCGTGCCCACATCCTTCTCCTTTCCCGGAGGCAGGAGCTTTACCATGGGAAGCCTCCACGGAGCTATGAGCTACCTGCAGATCACGGCATCGGATCTTTCTGACCAGCTTCTGAAGGATTTTCTGGATATGGAGACCAGTGAGATCGTCACCATGCACATCCAGTCAGTGGACCAGACCGCTGCCATCAAGCAGATCAAGCACACCATCACCGAGCTTGACCGCAGCAAAATCGAGGAACAGAAGAAGGCCGTTCGTGCCGGGTATGACATGGACATCATCCCTTCGGATCTGGCTACCTACGGCAAGGATGCGAAGGCTCTTCTGAAAGAGCTGCAGTCTCAGAACGAGCGCATGTTCCTGATCACCTTTCTCATCATGAACACCGGCAAGACGGAGCAGGAGCTTGAAAACAATGTGTTTCAGGCCAGCTCCATCGCCCAGAAGCACAACTGCAACCTGAGAAGGTTGGACTTCCAGCAGGAGCAGGGTCTGATGAGCAGCCTCCCACTTGCGAATAACCTGATCGAGATCCAGCGGGCGCTGACCACCAGCTCCACGGCGATCTTCATTCCCTTTACCACGCAGGAGCTGTTCCAGAACGGCGATGAAGCCCTGTATTACGGGCTGAATGCTCTCTCCAGCAATCTGATCATGGTAGACCGAAAGAAGCTGAAGAACCCGAACGGGCTGATCCTCGGTACGCCCGGTTCCGGCAAGTCCTTCTCTGCAAAACGTGAGATCACCAACGCCTTTCTGGTCACCGATGATGATGTCATCATCTGCGATCCTGAGGCGGAGTATACCCCGCTGGTCAACTGTCTGGAAGGTCAGGTCATTAAGATCAGCCCGACCAGCACCCACTATATCAACCCCATGGATATCAACGAGTCCTATTCCGAGGATGACAATCCTCTGGCGCTGAAGGCTGATTTCATTCTTTCTCTTTGCGAACTGATCGTCGGCGGCAAGGAGGGCTTGCAGCCCATTGAAAAGACGGTCATCGACCGTTGTGTGCATCAGATCTATCAGCACTACTTTGAGGATCCGAAGCCGGAAAATATGCCGTTGCTGGAAGATCTCTACCATGCGCTTCTACAGCAGGAGGAAAAGGAAGCACACCGTGTGGCAACGGCGCTTGAGATTTACGTCAAAGGCTCTCTGAATCTGTTCAATCACAGGACCAATGTGGACATCAACAACCGCTTTGTCTGCTATGACATCAAGGAACTTGGCAAGCAGCTGAAGAAGATCGGCATGCTCATCGTGCAGGATCAGGTGTGGGGCCGCGTGACGGCCAACCGCAGCGCAGGCAAGACCACTCGCTACTATATGGATGAGTTTCACCTTCTGCTGAAGGAGGAGCAGACCGCCGCCTACTCCGTGGAGATCTGGAAGCGCTTCCGTAAATGGGGCGGCATTCCCACCGGCATCACGCAGAACGTCAAAGACCTGCTGTCCAGCCGCGAGGTGGAGAACATCTTTGAGAACTCTGATTTCGTGTATATGCTGAATCAGGCTGCCGGTGACCGCCAGATTCTGGCGCAGCAGCTGAACATTTCCCCTCATCAGCTCTCTTATGTAACTCATTCTGGTGAGGGCGAAGGCCTGCTGTTCTACGGCAATGTCATCCTTCCCTTTGTGGATCACTTCCCGACGGATCTGGAGCTCTACCGGATCATGACCACGAAGCTCTCCGAGGTAGCAGATGTGAAGGAGGGGTGATGTATGGCGAGAAAAGCAACCAGGCTCCGGTTCACAGAAGATGAGCTTGCCAACCCTAAAATCAAAAAAGCTGCTTCGAAAGCGGAAAAAGCTGCCAATCAGGCAGACCGTGCCGCTGCAAAAACGCCGAAGAAAAGAAAGCTGAAGCTGGATACGGAAAAAGTTGCCGAGGGGAAGGTACACCTCACCTTTGAAAAGCAGGATATCCCTATGGGAGAACTGACTGGCAGGGGCAACCGTTTTACCCGGTCGGCAGCTCACTCCGCTGCGGCATCCCTATCCGGAAGCATTCACGGACAGGTGTCGGCCAACAATCAGGACGATAATACAGCGGTTCAGGCGGTGAACACTTCTGCAGAAGCAGTGGAGGCCGGTGCGCATGCCGTTGACCATGCCATTTACAGCAAGAAGCTGAAGTCCTATGAAAAGGCAGAGCGTCTGCAGACCAAATCTGATGCGGCCAATGTGGAAGCCATTTATCAGCAGCGCATGGCGGAGCATCCGGAGGAGTTTTCAAACCCTGTTTCCAGATGGCAGCAGAAAAAAGCGATCCGAAAGGAATATGCGGCAGCAAGACGTGCTGAAGAAACCGCAGCAAACGCAAGCACGGCAGCCAAGGAAGGTGCTGCAGGCGTAAAGTCTCTGGGACAGAGGCTGGTAGAATTCAAGGATAAGGCGCTGGGGTATGTGGCCGAGCATCCGCAGGCTCTCCTTGTGATCGGTGCGCTGGCGATCCTGCTCATTATCGTTTCGTCTGCCCTTTCCTCCTGTTCTGCGTTCCTGCCGGGCGGCTCCGGTGCAGTCATCGCCACCACCTTTACGGCAAACGATGAGGATATCATCGGCGCAAACAATGACTATAAAGCATTGAAGGCAGCCCTTCAGCGCAGGATCGACAACATTGAATCCAGCTATCCCGGCTATGACGAGTACAACTACTATCTGGATGAGATCGGCCATGATCCGTACCAGCTGGCGGCCTATCTGACAGTCCTCTTTGAGGATTATACAAGAAGCGAGGTGCAGGCTACGCTGCATACACTCTTTGAGCTTCAGTATGAGCTGAAGCTTGAGGAAAAGGTCGAGATCCGGTACCGGACGGAGACCCGAACCGGCACCAGTACCCATACGGATCCGGAGACCGGTGAGGTTACCGAAGAGGATTACGAATATGAGGTTGAGGTCCCCTATGAGTACTACATCCTGAATGTCACCCTGATCAATAAAAATCTAGGCCATGTGATCACAGAGTCCGGCGGGATGAATGAGGATCAGGCGGAACGCTATGCCATTCTGCTTCGAACCAAGGGCAACAAAGCATATCTCTTTGCAGATGACCCGTATGTCTCGACCAGCAATGAATACCTGAAGTATGACATCCCTGGTGAGGCTCTGACGGATGCGCGTTTTGCCAACATGATCCGCGAGGCAGAGAAATATCTGGGATACCCGTATGTTTGGGGCGGTTCTTCTCCCTCTACCAGCTTTGACTGCTCTGGATTTGTCAGCTATGTCATCAATCACTGTGGAAACGGCTGGAATGTGGGCCGCATGACAGCAAACGGATTGATGGATCACTGTGCAATCATCCGTCCAAGTGAAGCAAAGCCCGGTGACCTGATTTTCTTCCAGGGAACCTACAACACATCGGGGGCCAGCCATGTCGGCATTTATGTCGGCAACGGCATGATGATCCATTGCGGAAACCCGATTTCGTATGCATCGATCAACACGTCCTACTGGCAGCAGCATTTCTACTGCTACGGTCGGATCCCGGACTAAATGAAACGGAGGTAATGTATGACAAAGCTTGAAAAAATCGGCGCTGATCTGAAGCGTGCCCGCGTGAAGCAGGCCGAGTGGACCCGGCGCGTAAAGGATCTGGAAAATCGTTATCGTGAGGAGGAAAACAGCGTGATCCATTCCATGGTTCATGCTGCCAATCTGACTCCAGAGCAGTTGGCTCAGATCATTGAGCTGGCTGCGAAAGGCACGGTCGGCGTTTATCCTGAACAAGCAGACGAGCCTGAAAACTACAGCAAGGAGGATATGGAGAATGAATATTAAGAGAATGATGGCAGGCTTTACGGCAGCTGTCCTGATGCTTGGTACGCTGTCCACTACCTGCTTTGCAGCTTCGGCTGAAAACGATGACAGTAAAACGAAGCCTGCGGCAGTTACGGAAGGTGCAGCAACGGATACCGCGAATACGGAGGAGGAACAGCTCCCCTATGAGATGAACGTGGATGAGGACGGCAACTTTACCTTCACCTTTGGTGACTGGGAGTGGTCCACTGCAGACATGAAAACAGACGGAACGGATGCTGCGGTCAGCGGCAAGATCAAAAGCTATCTGAATCTGCGCTCCGGCTCCGGCACGGAATATGAGATCATCGGTCACTTGCTTCCCGGCGAAAAGGTGCAGGTGGTCAGCGAGGACGGTGACTGGTATCAGGTCGTGATTCCGGAGCAAACTGGCTATGTGTACAAGGACTACGTGGATATGCTGAAGAAGGAAGAAGAGAGCGGAATCATTGATGAAGAATTCCTGTCGATGCTCCTTTTCCTTATGATGAACAGCATGGATCAGGCGGTAAACGCCACCCCTCTTACACCGGATGGTAATCTGACGCTGGTGGATGATATCGGTCCTTCCTCCGGTGCCGGTCAGCAGTTTATCACGCTGGTCACCAAGTCCGGGAACTACTTCTATCTGATCATTGACCGTAATGACAAGGGTGAGGAAAACGTGCATTTTCTGAATATGGTGGACGAAGCAGATCTTTTTGCACTCATGGATGAAGAACAGATTAAGGCCTTCCAGACGGCGCAGGACGCTGCCAATGCCGAGAAGGAGGAGCCTGCAGCAACGCCTCAGGCTCCCTCTGAAACAGAAGAGCCTGAACAGCAGGAGCCTCCAAAGGCAGAAAAAAAGTCCGTTCCTGTGCTGCCGATCATCGGTGTGTTCATCATCCTGATCGCCTGCGGCGGTGGATATTTCATGATGCAGGCGAAAAAGAAAAAGGCCGCTGAACAGCGACCTGATCCGGATGCGGATTATATGGATGATGTCGAGGAAGAGTACGAGATTCCGGAAGATGATGAGGTTGAAATCGTTGACGATGATGCGGATTTCGAGGTTGATCCGGAAAATTCTGAAGAGTAAGCAGAGTGCTTGCTTGGGGGCGGCGTGAGCTGCCCTTTACATAAACTGATCGCGTGGCCATCTTTGTGATAACCACGCGATTGGAAGGAAGTTTATGATGCGATGCTAGGCTGCGTTATTGACAGTCCGTTCTTGGAAAGAGTCATCTCACTTCCCGAGAAACTTACACAACCAACGCAAATGAGGGTTGTTAAGCAGATCATTCCGTTAAGAATCAATAGAGTTTTCGAGTCCAAACATGAAAGTGCACTCAAAAGGGATTTATTAGCAGGAATCGGTGATGGTGTGTTCGTAGGTACGAGTTCGTTCATATTGTCCTCCTTGTCTAAGCAATATTGCGGAGAAATGCTTTGCTACCTTTGTAGAACCCGTAGAGAAGACCGAGTCCAGAGACACTTACGAGACCAGACAGCCAGTCATATTTCCAAATGTTCTCATCAGTTGCCTTGAGAATCACATTGGTTGTGTCACGGGTACTTCTTTCTGGAATTGTGGCGGCAGGTTCGTTGCCCACCTTGTCTGCTGTAGGACGAGCACAGTCACAGCACTGTAATTCACCGCACCAGTTGATATAGCATACAAGAACCTTACGACCCTTGCAAGATTGCTGTTGATTTAAGTCGTAAGCATCGCAGCTAAGTTTTCGATCATTAGTAATCAGGAGCTGATTGTAGTCGGAACGATGAAGGGTCAGTTCTGCGAGCAACTGCGCATCTGCAAAGGCGTGAGCGATTTCTTCCTCCGTAAGCGGAACGTTCTCAACTTGAAAAATAGCTTTGTTTAATGCCAACAGCTCAATGGCAGCCATAGCCAGTTCGCTTTTTTCTGTGTCCGTTGAATCTATGTGCCTTGCCAGTTCGCTGTATACCGCTTTAGGAACAACAATTTTCTTTTCTCTGGCTAAAAATCGCTCCTTATTGTTGCAGATGAACTGTTGAAATCCTCGTGTCATAAGGGTGGAAGTATCTACGAGAATTCGCTCAACGGAGGATAAAGTTTTTTCAATGTATTGAATATTGGTCATTTTTGTCCTTCCTTTCTTATCAGCCAGTGATTTGACTGGTCGGCCTCCGGAAAGCTAACGCAGATCAAAGGAATCAGTGCTTTTTCTTGACAATATTTATTATAGGGACTATTCTTTATAAAAGCAATAAGTCTAAAGCTATCTAAAACCTATAATTACGCAACAAATAGCGGGGGTATGATATGTTAGAACCTATCGAAAAGGAAAAGGCCAAAATTTGGAATGAGCGTTTTGAAAAGAAAATGAAAGATATGGGGCTGTCTCAATACCAGTTCATCGACCGCTACAGAGAGCGGTTTAAAAAAGGACGGCAGCCCGATGTGAGTAAATGGATGCATGTTGGAGAGGTGGATAGTAAGACAAGAAAAGAACGTGGTTTCCCTGCTTTTGAAACCATGAGAAATATTGCAGAAATACTGGAAGTATCGGTAGGATACCTCATCGGTGAAACCGATTTTGAAACCTTTGAGATGGAACAGGCATCCAAATATATGGGATTGTCTCCAAACGCTATTGAGGCGACTCGAGCCCTGACATCAGGAAAAGCAATTCCACCTTTTCATAAATATCCTGATCCCCAAAGAACTGCAGCACTGGAACTCATGCTTACAAATCCATTCCTTGTAGAGTACTTAAAGAATGTATGCGAGTTGGCGGAAGCAATAAACAGAGAACAAAATCCTAAGAATCTATTTGAAAAGGCTGCTAATACAATTCCTGAATCTTATCGTGATTCGGCCATTGCCCTTTGGGCAGATTCGGAAGAAGCGGTTGCTAATGGAGTTAATCCAACCGAAGAACTGTGGGCCTTTGTGCGCATATTAGATGATGCGGCTTGTGATGACATGTATCAACCAGATATGGCGGATAGAGAAATAAAATCAGCAAAATACGCATTACATGAAACCCACACTAAAATGGTGGATGAATTGATTTCCGCAGATAATCTCCAGAAGCTATTACCTCACTTTGCAACGCGAGAAGAGCTTGAACAAATGATAGGAGTAAGTACTGGTCAGAATAAATGACCGCATTTTATTTACATACCCCTCCCTTCCTCATCGGATCGGAGGGGTTATTCTATGTAAGGAGGAATCCCAAATGAAGCTTGTACTTGCCGAGAAGCCCTCGGTTGCCCAGTCTCTGGCTAAAGTGCTGGGGGCGAACAAACGCTGCGACGGATATCTGGAAGGCAACGGATATGTTGTCAGCTGGTGCGTCGGCCACCTGGTGGAGCTATCCCAGCCGGAAGCCTACAATGAAACCTATGCCCAATGGAGGCTTGAAGATCTTCCGATTCTGCCGACTGCATGGAAGTATCAGGTATCCGCTTCCACGAAGAAGCAGTTTGGCATCCTGAAGGACCTGATGAAGCGTGAAGATGTGAAAAGTCTTGTCTGTGCGACGGATGCTGGACGTGAGGGAGAGCTGATCTTCCGTCTGGTCTATCATCAGGCGGACTGCAGGAAACCCTTTGAACGGCTCTGGATCTCCAGTATGGAGGATCAGGCCATCCGGGATGGATTTGCCCATCTGGAACCGTCAACCAAATATGATGCTTTGTATGAAGCAGCCCTTTGCCGGGAGCGTGCCGACTGGATCGTCGGAATGAACGCCACCCGGCTTTTTTCATGCCTGTATCATCAGACACTGAATGTGGGCCGCGTGATGACACCGACGCTGGCCATGGTCGTTATGAGGGATGCAGAGATCGCAGCCTTTGTACCGCAGCCTTTTTACACCGTGCAGCTTGGTATGGACGGCATCACGGCAGCCAGCAGGCGTTTTGATAACAAGGAGGATGCGCAGGAGGTGCTTGCCAAATGCAAGGAGAGCATGAAAGCCGTGGTTAAATCCATGGATCGGAAAGAGAAAACGGAGCATGCCCCGCTTCTCTATGATCTGACCAGCCTGCAGCGTGATGCGAACCGTATCCTCGGATTCACCGCACAGCAGACGTTGAATTACACCCAGGCGCTCTATGAAAAGAAGCTTGTGACCTATCCTCGTACCGACAGCAGATACCTGACAGAGGACATGAAGCCGATGCTCCCTGCGCTGATCACTCAGGTAGCCGAAAAAATCGGAGCCGATGCTGCCGTCTGGAAGGCCGACAACGGCACAGAACTTTCCGTGGATGGAATGTGTGACAGTCGAAAGGTCAGCGATCACCATGCCATTATTCCGACCGGAACCATGTGTGCGGCGGATCTGGCGGCCCTCCCTTCAGGAGAAAAGGCGATCCTGCAGCTGATTGCGGTGCGGCTTCTTTGCGCAGCCGCTCCGAATCATCGCTATGCGGAGGACCTGATCGTTCTGGTCTGCGGCGGCGAAGAGTTCACGAAAAAGGTCAGGACCGTGCTCTATGGCGGTTGGAAAAACATCTGGCAGCACTTCTACCCCTCCAAGGAGAAGGAGCAGGAGCCCTGCGGCGGCCCGATCCTTTATCCCAATGCCATGGTGTCTTTTTCTCAAGGGGAGATCAAGGAAGGAAAGACCACAGCGCCCAAGTACTTCACGGAGGATACCCTGCTTTCCTCTATGGAAACTGCCGGTGCGGAAGATATTCCGGAGGATGCCGAGCGGAAGGGCCTGGGAACGCCCGCTACCCGTGCAGGCATTATTGAAAAGCTGGTGCAGAAGGGCTTCATGGAGCGCAAGGGCGATAAGAAAACGCGCTATCTGATTTCTACAGATAAGGGCAATGCCCTGATCACGGTCATGCCCGAGCGGATCCAATCCGCATCCATGACCGCAGACTGGGAACAGAAGCTTCTCCGCATGGAGCGCGGAGATTATGAAGCTGAGGATTTCATGAAGGAAATCACGGAGATGATTTCCGGACTGGTTCAGAACTACGATGCTGTGAAAGGGGCCGACAAGGTGAATCTGTTCGGAGAACAAAGAAAAGGCAGCCCGGGTCGAACACTGATGGCGGACCATAAAAGAGTCGGAGCCTGCCCTTGCTGTCAGGCAGATGTGCTGGAAAAACAGAAGGGCTGGTTCTGCAGCAATCAGGAATGTCGATTTGTTCTCTGGAAGGACAATGCGTTTTTTAAGAGCCTCGGAAAACGCCTCTCTCCCAGTATGGTTGAGAAGCTGCTTGCAGATGGCCGCATCCGCCTGAAGGACTGCAAGAGCCAGAAATCCGGCAGGAGCTACAATGCCACGCTGCTTCTCACAACAGAGAAAAACGGAAGAGCAAATTTCAATCTGGAATTTGAGAACAGCCGAGGCAGTATGAAAGGAGAAAGATCACGATGATGTCTGAAAAGAAAGAAGCCCTTTATCTGGTGGATCACAAATCCTACCTGCATCTGAAGGAAACGGTCACGCAGACAGAGTTTGCGTATGAGACCTTCGATAAAGCTACCGGTGCTGCCCAGCACACCGGTCTGATCACCTATGAGGAAATGCTGGAAAATCCGATCCGCAATCCCCTCGCCTGTGCCAGAGTGATGGCGCTTGATGAGATCGGCCTCAAAGGTGAAGTGGTTTCCGAAGTTGCACTTCGCACGCTGGACCAGATCAAGGAAGCCAGACGCGCCTATCGAAAAGAGCATCCGGAGGAGCCTCACGATCACAGCATCCGTTTTATCACCAGCGATTATGAGGAGCTTTTCCGTATTCCGAACGGCGGCAAGGTGCAGATCGATTATCCGGACCGCAGCTTTGTTGCTCCCTGTGAGTATATCGATGATTACCACACCCGGATCAGCGGCGAAGCATACCACATCTGTCAGTTCGCAGAAATTCTGGAACGCGGAAATGGTGTGGTCAGTCCGGAACCGGAGCTGCTGAAGGACCAGGCCGCTTGGCAGATCGGTCATAAGGAGTACCTCTCCATTCAGGCGACAGACGATGGATGGGATTATTCCATCTATGATCGATCCTTCGGTGAAATTGACGGCGGTCAGATCGATCTGGAGAGCATCACCATCCAGGAATGCAGGGATATGCTCCTGCAGGATCTTGGATGGCAGAGCCGTAATTTCACGGAAATGGACTTCGATATGGTCGAGGAACGCGCTGCCGATGCGGCGGAGGAAAGGCTGAATTCCGTGCTGGATCAGCTTCGTGAAAAGCGTGCAGCAAGTGCTGCCAGAGAAACGGATGTCGATACGATCCCGAAAGCCGCTACAGGAAAGAAAAAGTCGGAGGAATGCTTATGAGTGGTGAACAGAAGGCCTACCCTTCTCAGTTTGAGAAGGTAAAGGCTATTACGGATCAGCTGGAAGCGGGAATTCAGGCACTCTTTGAGAGCGACAAATTTCAGCAGTACCTGAAGACCCTTTCCAAATTCCATGATTATTCGCTGAACAACACGCTTCTGATCGCCATGCAGAAACCGGATGCCACATTGGTAGCCGGATATACGGCTTGGAAGAAGCAGTTTGGCCGTCAGGTCCAGAAGGGCGAAAGCGGGATCCGCATTCTTGCCCCGACTCCCTACAAAAAGAAGATGGAAGTCGATAAGACGGATCCTATCACCGGCGAGATCATCAAAAATCCGGATGGAACCAGCGCCAAGGAAAGCAAGGAAGTTCTGATGCCCGCATTCAAAGTGGTCAATGTCTTTGATGTCAGTCAGACGGATGGAAAACCGCTGCCCACGATTGGCGTAAATGAACTGACCGGTGATGTGGCGCAGTATGAGATGTTCTTTGATGCCCTGAAAAAAGCCTGCCCGGTGCCGATCGGCTTCGAGCAGATCGACGGCGGAGCCAAGGGATATTTTCATACGGTTGAGAACCGCATCGCCATTCAGGAAGGGATGAGTCAGGTGCAGACCATTAAGACCGCGATCCATGAGATGACGCACCAGAAGCTTCACTCCATCGATCCGACCGCAAAGTCAGATCCGCTGGAGCCGAAGTTCACCCGAAATCATAAGGAAGTGGAAGCGGAATCCGTGGCATTTACGGTGTGCCAGCATTACGGAATCGACACCGGTGACTACAGCTTTGCCTATGTGGCGGGCTGGTCCCATGGAAAAGAAACGCCGGAGCTGAAGGCCTCTCTGGATAAGATCCGAAAGACCGCTTCGGAGATGATCACGGAAATCGATGAACATTTGACGGCTCTGCAGAAGGAATATACCTGGGCTCACCTGACAGCGGATGATGTGAAGAACATCGAATGTACCGGTTCAGAGTATATGCCGTATTCCCGTATGTCAGAGCACACCTTTTCCTGTGAAATCGTTGGTGAACCGATGGTGCTGAAGCTTACGGTATCCCAGCATGATGATGGTGAAGGCTTTACCATTCATTCTGAGGAAAAAGATGTTTGGGATGCCATGACGGAGAGTGAGCTCCGGAAGTTGGAACCGGTTCTGATTTCCACGGCTGAGCTTCACTACTGGACATCTCAAGTTGAAAAAGCAGAGACTGCGGAAGCTGTGAAAGAAGTTACCTTCGGATTTATGGAGACAGAAAACCTTGGTCTTTCACGAGAGCAGTGCCAGAAATTTTGGGAAGTTGTGGAACAGAAAGAAACCGCACTATCCCCACCCTCTGCGCTGGCGGATCTGCAGGCAAAGAAAGATGAATCTAAAAAGGAAAAGTCTTCAAAACCGAAAACAAGGATTGCTCGAAAGAAACTACAGAAACGAAAAAAGGAGGAATCGCGATAATGTTTACCGTAGAAGAAATGAATCTGATTCAGGCAATGGATCATACCTGTCGAAGAATGTCGATTTTTGATATGAAAGCCAGCATCCCGAATATTGAAGATTCCGAACTGAAAGCGCTCTGTGAGAGAACGCTGAGGAAGGTGTCGGCCATGACGGATGCAGGTTTTGCGGCGATCGACTTTGCCGTTTATGAGGAGGATGAGAAAAATGAGTGATCGGCATGATGAATTTACTGAGCCCATGCATGATACCCCGGCAGATAAGGATCCGCTGATTGCCGCAATGGAGGCAGCCGGTTATACCTACGACGGATTGGAAAGCACCAATGACAATCTCCGCTTCTTTGGTGAAGGCGGTCAGGTCATCACGATGGGAGGCTGGCACGAATGCGAGGAATGGCTTAACGGTGTCGTGTTCGATGATCCGCAGGTGATGGACCGGGTGGAGATCATTCTTCATCCGGAGCGATTCCCCGAACGGGATCCCGGACGAGCGGCGCTTCGTGCGGTCGAGGATGCCGTGGAACAAAACGACAACAATTTTGATGGTATTATCAACAACCTTCCCGAACCGGATCCTACTCTTCAGGCGTGTAAATGTGCAGATGAGGAATCCAGAGAATCCGTGCTTGCCAGACTGAAGGAGCAGCTGCAGGAGCCTCCGCGCAGGCCTGAGCGCCCCTTCCTCTTATGTGATCCGGAGGAACGAACCCGTGAGTAAATGTAGAAATCAGGAGGTGCCCCATGCAACTGAGAGATAAATGGGTCCACTTCGTAATGTCGCAGGATGAACTGGAACGAATGCAGCAAAAGATGGAGGAGCTGGGGATCCGAAATAAGAGCTCCTATCTTCGAAAGATGGCGCTTGACGGGTACTGCGTCAATCTGGAGCTGGAGGATGTGAAGGAAATGGTCTCCCTTCTCCGTTACAGCAGCAACAACCTGAACCAGTACGCAAAACGAGCCAACGAGACCGGCTCTATCTATGCGGAGGATATCAAAGATCTGCAGAACAGGCAGAACGAGATCTGGGAAATTGCGAAGGAGATCCTTGCCAGACTGGCAACGATCCAGTAAAAAAACGGTGTGGCAGGTTTGCTGTCACACCGGATACATAAGCGACATCCTTGACATGAAATCAATCGCTCCATAAACTATTATTAGGACCTACAAAGGAGGACATATATATGTGGCTGATCAAACTTCCCTTTAGAATAATCGCACTGCTGCTCATGGCAATCGTCGCTGTGTTTTCAATTTTTTATTCCCTTGCATTGAACATCTCTGCAATGGTCGTTGGCCTTTTATATCTGGTGCTGGGCATCTGTATTGTAATGCTTTTGTTCCAGCAGGCCTGGATCTATGCTGCGCTGGTTTTTGGATTTGCAGTCCTGGTGTTCCTGGCAGTGATGTTTGCTGAACTGATCTCTTTGGGACTGGAAGCATTGACCGGCAAGCTTTCGCAATTCATTTTTTCATAATAGTTCAAAACACACCGGACCCGAGGAACGAAAACTCCTCAGGTCTTTTCTTATGCCAAAATTTGAGAAAGGAGCAGATGCCCATGGCAGCAACAAGACTCATTCCCCTGCATGTGAACAAGGGAAAAACCATTGCCCAGAGTCTGGGCGACAGAACGGATTATGCAAAGAATCCGGAAAAGACCGAAAAGGGCGAACTGGTCACCGGCTATCAGTGTGACCCGATGACCGTGGACGAGGAGTTTATGCTGTCCAAGCGTCAGTATGAGCAGATCACCGGTCGGCGGCAAAAGCATGAGGTGATCGCCTATCAGATCCGCCAGTCCTTCAAACCGGGAGAGATCACGCCGGAGGAAGCAAACCGATTGGGGCATGAGCTGGCCCTTCGGTTTACCAAAGGAAAATATGCTTTTATCGTGGCAACACACACGGATCGAGCCCATGTGCATAATCATATCGTTTTCAATTCCACATCCATTGACGCCACCAGAAAGTTCAAAAACTTCTGGCTGTCCAGCTTTGCCCTGCAGCGCGTCAGTGATCTGATCTGTCTGGAAAACGGCCTTTCCGTAATCGCCCCGAAGCCCTACAAAGAGCGCACAAAGCGAACCGAGTATCCTCGCAGAGTGAAAAACCGGGATGTTCTGTGCGAAGATATCGATCTGATCTTGCAGAAAAAGCCGGAGTCCTTCGACACATTTCTACAAGAGCTGCAGCAGCTGAACTATGAAATCAAATACGGAAAACACATTTCGGTCAGAGGAAAGAATCAAACGCGGTTCATTCGCCTGTCCTCTCTGGAGGATGGATATACCGAAGCAGATCTCCGGGCGCATTTCCTTGGGCAGCGGGAACACAAGCCTGCGGCACAACAGCGCTCTCGCACGAACGCCCGCCCCTTCAATCTTGTCATCGATATCCAGAGCAAGCTGCAGTCGAAAGGTGTCGGATATCAGCGCTGGGCTTCTGTCTACAATCTGAAGCAGATGTCAAAGACGCTGCTGTTTCTCCGTGATCACAAGATTGAAAGCATGGAGCAGTTGGATCAGATGGTAATGCAGCAGGTTGCCAAAAGAGATGCGCTTCTCACCTCCATCCAGCAATCAGAAAAGCGCCTAGCGGAGATTGGAACACTGAAAAAGCACATCATCAACTATTCCAAGACCCGGTCAACTTATGAGGAGTACCGCAAGGCCGGTTACAGCAAAAAGTTTCTGGAGGCGCATCGGGAAGAAATCACTCTTCACAAAGCAGCCAAAGCGGCCTTTGACGAATTGGGCGTAAAGAAGCTTCCGAAGGTGAAGGAACTGAGCATAGAATATGCAAAGGTTCTGACTGCCAAAAAGCAGACTTACGCAGAGTACCGTCAGGTGAAAAATGAGGCTCAGGAGCTTCTGATCGCACAGAGAAACATCACTTCCCTCTACGATGCGGAACGCAATGAGGAGGAGCAGAAGCGCCAGAAGGAAAATCAAATTCATTAAAGTATGATATGGGAAAGGGCTCGGGTAACAGATAAGGTGCTGTTACTCGGGCCCTGTTTTTCAGCGTTCCGCAGGAATGCGCAGCCATCACGAAGTGATGATCGATAAGGGTTTGGGATTATCCCAACAAGCAAATTATCACCAAAAGGGATAACGCGGTTTTCGCAGGACTTGGCCAAGGAAACATTGCTTGCAGATTTGCGAAAATTGGAACATTTAACATCACCAGGTGCTACAAAGATATAGCACCTGGTGCAGTGGTACTTGAAAAATGCTATAAAAACGCTATAATAGTAAGATAGGAAATGTGTAACTCAAAAAGAGGACTGCTCAATGAATATATCAACAGAAATACGCACTATCAGAAGGAAGGCTTTCCTTACCCAAATAGAATTTGCCGACGAGCTTTCGGTTGCATTTTCAACAGTGAACAGATGGGAAAATGGAAAAGGAATTCCAAACAATACAGCAATAAAAAAATTAAAAGACTTCTGCGGAAAGCGAAATATCTCTTATTTAGATCTTGAAGATGCTTGGGTTAGCGGACAACTTCATCAAGACAATAAATAATTTGGAGGATGTCCGAAAATGGCCACAAGTGCAAAGAAAGAGCAAATAATTGCGAAAGAAATCTTTTCACCTGTATTAAGTGAAGAATATGAAAAAAGGTTTGATAAGCTGAAGGCTCATCTACAGAACCTACTACCGATGAATTATATAGAGGCAATAAAAAAGGAAATTGCCGAGGTGTCAAGTGATGAGGAATCATATGACATCGATGGAATGAAATATGTGGCGGCTCTTAGCGTTCTTATTGATTTGTCACAGCAGGGGTGGATATTTGAAATTCAAGATAACGACCTATTTCTCCGTATGGAGACCGACAATGTCGATGATAAAAGGATGCTGCGCTATAGACTGAGTGCAGAGCGAAATGCCCAGTTTAAGACAGACAGTATTGCTGCTTTTATTAGAAAAATGGAGGCAACAAAAAGATATAATGAAAAATCGGTATCCATTCAAAATTTAATAGGAAATGCAGATGTGTTGAAGGAACGAATCCGCAATGCTCAAAAGGTCTGTGATCCATATATTCAACTAGTAACAAATGAGCGAGACGAATATACGGGATTTAAGCTGTCGGATATTTGGAGATACTTCAGGTACACTTGGTCGATTCCATACAAGACCATGCCCGGGCGCAATTTATACTATCTTGTCCGTGATCGCCTTCAGCCAGAGCATCCTGTCATTGGTATATTTGCACTAGGAAACTCTGTTCTAAATCTAACAGTTCGTGATGATGATATTGGTTGGACTGTAGAGGCAATCAAAACAGAAATGTCTCGGAAGATGGAGGTTAGCTATTGTTCTCAAAATCTTAGCGAAACGGACGGAAAAAATGTCAAGGTTAAGGTTACTAAGCCTTCTGAAACAAAAGAAGAATTTGAAAAAAGGACGGCGCAATATGCGGATATTATTTATCCTCTACTGTTGGAAAATATTGCGGCGTCAATCGATGATATTTATGTAAAAGACCTGGGATATCATAGGCAAACTAAATATCCAAAGCAAGAGCAAATCGATAGCTTACTTGCCCTTTCTGCGGAGTATGCGCAGAAAGCTCTTAATAATAAAAATAATGAAACCTCACCAGATTGGGAATCTGAAGCTAAGACGAATTTGTTTATTAGAAAACGATCTGCTGAACTGGCAAAACTTCTTGCAACTCGCATGATTTTCAACGAGGCAAAAGGTGAATCAAATAGAGGGAAACTGATTTATTTGTTAAGTAATGAGGCTGGCAGAAAGGCTATTAACACTGCACTGGTTGCAAACAGAAAGTGCAAGATTGGTTCCAATATGATGGACATTATTGTCTGCGGATCAATTCCTCCGTATAACGAACTGTTAGGAGGGAAATTGGTAAGTATGCTTGCTTGCTCCCCAACGGTCATTAGGGATTACACGATTAGATACAGCAATCAAATAAGTGAAATTGCATCCCGTATGAAGGGCAAGGAAGTAATTCGTGATAGTCGTCTCGTATATCTTGGAACCACCAGCCTATATGCAATCGGAAGCAGCCAGTATAACCGGATAAAGATGCCGTTAAGCAGTGGAGGTGTTTTGGAGTATCGAAAAATGGGAGTAACAGAGGGATTTGGAACAGTTTTCTTTTCCAGGGAGACCACGTCTCTATTCTCAAGGATCCTAGAACTCCAGGACGGTGGAAAGCGGATCAATCATGTGTTTGGTGAGGGTACGAGTCCGCGTTTTAGAATGATAAGCCGTGGCCTTAGCACAATTGGAATACGCGCAGATGCATTTCTCCGCCATTACTCACCGCGAATCGTATACTCTATAGATTTGGCAAAAAACACAAAGAAATTCTTATTGGGAATAGACAAGGATGTTGACTATGGCTTTAACCTTTATGACGAGGATGAGGTCATGAACAGAACACAGGAAATCTGCGATTATTGGTACTCTCGCTGGTTGGAAAAAAGGCTTACTACAGTCGATATTATCGACAGGCTTTCAGCCTTTAGTGTATCAGACCTTTTGTTAGGTAACATCTGAGGAGGCAATTTATGTCAAAGCTTGATTTTGTAAAAAAGCTATATAACGGAAAGAACTGTTATTCAGACCATATGGGAGAAAGTGAGCTTCGACTGCTGCACATTTCCTCAAAGGCTGAAGATATTATTGTTGACATGATAGCGCATGGAAGAATTGTGTTTCTTACTGGCAATCCAGGCGATGGAAAGACCTTCATAATCAAAGCAGTTCGGCATAAAATTGGCGAGGATGTCTATATCCAGACAGATCTCAATAACATCAAGGATTATTCCGAGGTGGTAAAGGATTTAATTACTTTGCACTCTCAGAAAAAGCCGGCAATTGTTGCTGTAAATGAATATCCCTTTATGCAGTTGTGTCGGCAGATACGTAAGGAATCCCAGACATTGTATGATGAAATACAAAATGCCAAACGCAATGTTCTTGCATATGATATATCCTCTTCATTAGCCGGTAACGTCGCTGTTGTGGATCTCAACGAAAGAAATATGCTAGGGGCAGACTATGATTTGTTATCAGCCCTTATTGATAAAATGGTGTGTCTGCTTGAGGAGGACGCAAAGTATAATAGCGCCTTAAACTACAATTTGACCGCCTTTAAGAATGATTTTGTACGCGAGCAGATTTTGAGTCTATTTCAATTAGCGGCATCCGAATGTGAGCATTTTGCTATTAGAGATATTTTAGGTGCGTTTTCTTTCATATTTACAGCCTGCACTATCGAAGAGTATTCAAATTCTCTTTATTTTACTGCAATTTTTGAAGGTACGAATGAACTGCTGAAGACGCTTCAGCAGTTTGATCCGATATTATTATCGCAACCTTCCTTAGATGAGGAACTTTGGAATGGTAAGGTTAAAGAGGGGTGGATTTTTTCTGCTCCGGAGCACCCTCCAATCGAGATTGAAGATGTAGATGAGGCCTATGCCCGTTTTAAGACAATAAAGCGACAGTATTATTTTGAGAACATCAATGGTAAAAAGCTCGCAACGCTTCAACCAGATGAAATTACAGAATGTACCAAGATGTTCACGAACTTTGAATCCCAGAAGAAAAAAATCAAAGGCTCATTAATCCGTTCGCTTAACAAACTGTTTCTCCCTTCCTCTGACGATCGCAAGCAGTTGCACATCTGGACGACTCATAAGTACGATATGAGCCAGGAGGCTGCCGTAGCTGTATCTAGTAAAGCTGTAGATGCAGCGGATTTGGAAATACAAATGCCCCGCCCCGCAGATTGGTTGAGTGGACTGGAGTATGTTCCTGATCATATTATTCTTAAGCCTAAGAATGCTCCGATTCCTAAACTTGTGCTCAATATTGATTTCCTGAGAACACTTAATGCAGTTGAGAATGGATATCCTATTGGCTTATTGGCGCCGCAGTACGAGCAGGCAGCGGCGATGTTTCTACAGCAATTAGATGATGATGGCTTTTCTGAAGTCAATGAGGATGGCGAAATAATTATTGCCAGCAGAAATAAGAGCTACAAGAAAACAATTTTTATTCAAAACGGAAAATATGATTTCGAGGAGGAAAACTGATGGCTAAGGGAACACTTAAAGACATAGGCGAAAAAGTGTGCAAGGAATGCCTCGGATTTGCACCTACTTCGAATGGTACCAAGCCGCCACATATCGCAAACGGTCTGTTCAGATCTGTTACTGGTGAAACCTGTAAAACTCAGGATGTTCATGAGTGGATGATCTGTGAAGGAAAAAAGGACGCTCTTCCTTCAGAGGAAATAATACAAAGATATCACGAAATACTAGAACGGGGTGAATTGGAAAAAGCCTCAAACATCAAGGATTTTCGCTTCTTGCTTAACGAAATATTTAACCAAGACAATACCGCATATACGTCCTACGAATTTTCCGTGACTACGATTTCTTCTCATTGGCTTGTTAAGGGACGGGTTAGCTCTGAAGCCAATATTGGTGATTTTATTTTTGAAATTCTTTCGAAAAAGATTGATGGTCAGAGATCACCGGCTATTGAACTACTTAGAACAGCACTGGCAAATGATACTGATGATATGACCAAACTAGTGAAGCCAATTATTGCTTTCCCGTCTGACAAGGAAAAGCGAGTTGTTTCAGAGGTTGAATATCCCGATGATCAAGAAATTAGGTGGGATTCCTGCAAGGGGCAAATTAGGTCTGGCTTCGACCAGTTGGCAAAGAATCTTGTTATTGTAAAGGAAAGCCATAACAGTCTACTGGTTTTGCGTAGATTGGTAAATTATGCCGTATTTGCTTCATTATTATACCTTGTTCGTGCAAATGAAGCGGTATATGGAGGAGACAAGGTTCCTATCGTTGTTGACGCTGGCGCAGACTTGGATTCGGTAAAGAAGGCAAGTGAGCAGTCATTTACCTCTGCAAAGAAAGCAGTTGAGGATTACTATGTAAATGCTATAGGCGATGTTTTAGCTGAAGAAAAACTTCAGGATACCAATAAGGCTTGCCGGGCCTGGATCAAGGATATGGTGTTTACAGCAGACAAAGAGGACGAAGCTAAAAGTGCCATTATTTCCTATTATGAAAGCTTTTGTGCTGAGGGAGATTCACCGAAAAAGGCGTTGGCTAAGGCTTTACAGATTGCTCTGTACACCTTTGAGTATAAAAATAATTCTCCTTCGGATTTCTGCCGTGTGCTTGGTGTAAGAGCGGGGCTGGTTGGTCCTAAAGGAAATAGAGCCAAAATTAAGAGATACCTTGTAAATAGCTTTACGCTTGAAACAATTACTCTGAGTGCAATAAGCGAGGATGATCTTAAAGTCGGCTTGGAATTAAAAGAATTGAGCGAAAAACTGGTTGACAAATACTGTATGCTGATTGGTTCTGATTCTGAAACTGAGTATTCCATTCTCGAAAAGGCAAATATCGCGCAGTCTACTCCCGGGGATTTGCGTGGTGACCTGAGTATTAATGCCCAGCAGCTAGCGAATACATACATTTCCCTTGGCCTTGGTAAGCGGTACGCTGATGGAGTTACTCTCATTGGATGGAGGTTATAAGATGAACAGAATGCTATTAACTAATGTGGCTGTAAGTCTTGTAAATAAATATATTGCTTCTCAGGAGTATGGAGTATCGTTGATTAATATTCCAGATTTCGATTATGCGGAATTTTCCAGTAAGTTAATTGACAAAAAATCAATAGCAATCTTCTTTCTGGGATTTACGAAAGAAGCAACTGATCAATTACAGGCTACACTTCCTGCTTTAGAGAATGTTCGATACAGCTTTAGTGTTGAGGAAGCTGAGGAATCCAGAAATACCGGTGATGAAACGATTTTCCGCGTTCTGATAATAAAAAGGGCAGAATTGGAAAAAATATCATCGCTTAGATGGTTTCCGGAAATCAGTTTGGAAAAGGTTTATACGCAGAGTTGTGACTTTGTAAAAAAAGAGCTGAAAAATATGAATTCTGTAATTGAGGCTCTTCTTCAGGCACTTAGATGTAAACCGGTCAGGATTCTTCTTAGCTTTGAACGAGTTATCGATTATCTCGAACTTCTACTTGAGTCGGCTGTAGACACTTTGCCAGATACTGTATGTAAAAATTTTTACAAATTAGGCCTTTTGGCAGACAAAAATATAGTAAGCCGTAATCCGGATAAGGATGTTTTCGTAGCTCGAATCAAACGTAATCATGCAATTGTCGAAAGAATAAGCAATCTTGAGCAGGCGGAGCGGCAAAGCATAACCAATTACTATTCCCGTAGCTCAAGCAATAAGGCTGTTCCTCGTTTAATACTAAATTACTATAAAACAAAGAATGTCGAACTCCTTAAGCAAATGGATTTGGAGGATGTAGAAGGCTGTCTTAAAGCAGTAAAGGAACGACCGACTCCTCCGCGCCCGCAGAAGAATCCTGTTGTTAAACCGACTACTCTTGCTGCGCAGTTGGTATTCGACGAAGCTCCTGAAGAAATAGATGATGCACTCTCTCAAATTGGTCAAAGTCTGGACGAAAGGACAAATCCTAACAAAAGTGAGAGGGTTGAAATTGATATCAACGGAACCAAACTTCAAGTAAAGGCAGAGCCACTAACTGAAAAGGTCGCCGAGGAATTGACCACCGATGATGATCTGGGTGGCGTGATTCGTGCTGACGTAGATTCTCCGGACGAGGCTATTAAGGATTATGAAAAGTATGAATTTGTTCCATTCAAAAAGAGCTATTTAGATGCAGTGCGGGCTGATTTGCAGCGAATTTCCGCACTGGTTTCTGATGGAGAACAGATTTCCCATTACTTAGATAAGTTCTTGGCCGCACGTGATGCCATTGTGCCGTATAGAAAGCGTCTGCAGGATACGCCAATGCTGCAGGTGCTTTCAAAGCATGTAGAATTTGAAGAGTATATTCGCGCATATGAACGATTGCTTAATGCGATTAATGAGGATTTTCCGAAAATATGGGGAGTCGCCTCTTCTAATGCAAAAGCCATAATCAATGCGGTTATGTCATTAGATTACGTGTTTGTTATTGGTGAAAGCAAGTTGCACGCAATGCCTACTCCGCTTCATCCGCTGTATCTCTGGAAGTATGTTGAGTTAGCTAAAGAAATCCTGTCAAGCAAGGGTGTAAGTGCCATCGAAGACGGCTGCTTATCGGAGGATGATAAGGCGTTTATTATTCGAAAAGCCGAGGACATTCCGGATCCACTTTCTGTAATGCTGCTTCCTGTTACTGTAACAGAGCAGACCGCTGCATTCTTGCCTTTGGCTGGTCGCATCGGCCTTTTGCCTGTATATTCAAATGTTCCTCAGGTTAATCAAAGTGAAAGTGGAATAGACACCTTGAAGCAGGCTATTATTAGATATATTTGCCTGTACCCACATGCTGGAGCGATGCTTAAGGTTAACTTTGTTGATCCGCCTTCTGTTGAAGTAATTGTGTCCATGCTTAAGGCATTGAATTCTGATAGAGAATTTAATATCAATGGCATTGAGGTGACGATTTATAGGACAAAAGAGGTGCCGGGTAGTTGGATTGAGATTGATGATGGCTCACTTAACGAGGGAATGCTTGGAAAGTTCAAGGGGAAGCGTTCATTAAACTTCAAGCTTCGTATTATCAATAAACGGCTCTCCTATAGTCAGATACTACAGCAGAACGGTCCAGAACAGCATCTGATGGTTGTGTTCGATCCGAACGAGGTTAAGATTGAGACAGCACAAAACAGCAGACATATTCACATTCATCCGCTATGCGTTCCTAAGATTTATAAATTCAATCCCATCAATGAGGAGGTTGAAATTCGTCCGGCAAGTGAGGGCGGCATCTTTACGGTGTATTCAAGTATTATTGAAAAACTTAATGAACATCCCTCAGCTTTTAGCCATACCAGCACCTTTTTTAGAACGCCGTTGAATATTGTTTCTCATACGTCGAATAGAATCTTCGACGAAAGGCATGGCAAAGGAAGCCTTGGTACTGCATTAGCGGCAATTCACTATAAGCGGGAGCATCCTAGTTCAATTTTGGTGGGGCTGGATACACAACTCGCTCAGGAATGGCTTTCTGACAGAGAAGAAGGCAAACTCCCTGATTTAGTAGCGATTAATCTGTTCGAGGATAGAACGGCCCTAGTTGATATTATTGAGGTAAAGACATATTCAGATAGCCCTAATTCCTTTCAGATGAAAGATAATCACATAACTGGGCATGCAGTTGAGCAGGTTACTGTTCTTGAAAAGCTGATGCACGAAATGTTTGGTGCGACAGAGAGAATAACAACCGTATCGCGCCGAGAGATCCTTAGAGAACAGGTTTTCGAGTGTTTATTCCACGCAAATATTGAAGCTACTAGAAAGCTTCGACTTTGTGACGAATTAAATGCCTTGTTTGCAGGCGAGTTCAAGGTTAACGTCAAGAAAAATATTGCATTCGTTGATTTTGAACATACTGAAAGCAGTCAATCCGAATATGACGGGCTTGATGAGTTTGTTGGCAACAAATATCTTCTTACTACAATAGGTAGTGCCGAAATTCAAAGCATCTTAGCCAACATTGCATTTGAGGCGGAAACTTCAGCTTCTGATTCGAGAATTGATGTTGAGGAGAGTGATCCCGGGTTAACGCCTTCGATGAATTCGAGTTCCAGCACCTCTGTTAAGGAACAGAATACCACGGCTGACACGTCCACTCAGACAACCGCAACACAGACCCCTTTAAAAGTGAGGCCGCTATCCGTTAGTGCGGATGAACCGACTCATTTAGACGAGGATGAAGAGTCTAGAGCTCGCGTTGCCGAAAAGTGCGCAAAACTGAATCGTGTGTTTAGAGATTATGGTATTCGTGCGGAGCCGATTGACCAAGAGATGGTACAGGAAGCTGCCCGCTTTACCAGATTTCCTGTCAAACTCAAGTCTGGGGAAACCATTAATAGTCTGAACAAATATAAGAATGATATAGGAATTCAGCTAGAAGCAAGTGGTGAAATACTTGTAGAGCACATTAAAGGAACAAGTTATATTTCCGTTGATGTTCCATTTGCTGGTGCTGGTAGCTCTATAAATTTGATGAGGCATCTTTCTTTATTGGACGATAAGGAAGGCCGATTAAATGTAATAGCTGGACAAAAGCCTGATGGAGATTTTGAGATTCTCGATATTGCAGATGCGCCTCATATGCTGATAGCCGGAACAACTGGCTCTGGCAAAACCATTTTTCTTCAGTCAATGCTAGTAAGCTTACTTTACCAGTTCGGACCAGAGGAAATGGAATTGCTGATTGTGGATCCAAAGCAAACCGACTTTATCTTCTTTGATGACCTTCCACATCTATATGGAGGACATGTTGTCATAGATGCAGAGGAAGCGCTAGAAAAGCTTCAACAAATTAATGAGGTTGATAAAGAGGAGCGCACAAAAGCCCTTCGAGCATGCAGAAGTAAGGATATCGACTCTTACAACCAGAAGAATCCGAATAATCGGATGAAGAGAATTGTTGTTGTAATTGATGAATATTCTGATCTTATTCAGGCAGCAGAGATTAATGGAACACGAAAAGAGTTTGAAAGCAATCTTTTGATGCTGCTTCAAAGAGTAAGAAATCTTGGTATTCATCTTATCATAGCAACACAGCGTCCATCGGCGCAAATTGTAACTGGAAAACTTAAGGCTGTTGTTCCGTTCCGCGTTTCCTTCAGACTTCCGTCTCATACGGATTCTCAGACAATTCTGGATATGACGGGAGCAGAAAACCTTTTGGGCAAGGGCGACATGCTGATGAAAACTGAAGCAGACACTATGCGAATGCAGGGCTTGTTTGTTTCTGAGGATGAATTGGAAGATTTTTTGGAAAAGCTTAGATAATTGGGGTGGGGACATGCAAACAGTTAATTCAAATGAAATTGTAGAAGGATATTTCATACGGGAACTCAAAAACCGATTCCTGTGTGAGGTTGAGGTTAATTCAGAGTTGGCTGTTTGCTATGTTCCTTCTTCCTGTCACTTAAGTAATTTTTTGGATTTACAAGGAAAACGGGTGCTCCTCCTTCCTAATAGATCAAAAAACACAAGGACAAAGTATTCTTTGTTTGCGGTTCCTTACAAAAGAAGCTACATCATCTTAAATACCTCAATGGCAAATCGAGCAGTAGAAGCCAGTATTTGTCAGAGACGCTTTAGCTTCCTAGGGAAAAGAAGAGCTGTCAAAAAAGAAATCACTAAAGTTGGATATAAATGGGACCTGCTAATTGAAGAGAGCAATACACTTGTTGAAATTAAGAGTGTAATCTCCACAAAATCACCGGCAATCTTCCCCACAGTATATTCTGAACGAACGTTGAAGCAGCTACATATTATTAGTGAACTGCTATCATCTGGTGATAAGATATGTTTTTTGATTGTATCGCTTAATCCATATATTCGGGAAATATGTCTTGATCAGGAAACGGAGTTTTACCCTGCTCTTAAAGCTTGCGTAGAGCAAGGTTTAATTCTTAAGGGATATACTGTAAGGTTCAAAGACTTACGGCTAGTGATTGACAGAGAAATCCCCGTTGTAACAGGTTGAGATTTGCGCAAAGCTACTTTTTGGAGAACAAAAATGGAAAATGGCACAAAACTGAGAATTCTATACTTATATCAACACCTTGTTCAACATACCGACGCCGAGCATACATTATCGACTGCCGAACTGATGAAGATCCTCAAGGAAGACTATTCCTTTAAGGTCTCCCGCAACACGATCAGTGATGATCTTGCTATGCTCCATGACTGCGGCCTTCATATCGAGCACTATGAGTCAACGCAGAACAAGTACTACTATGATGGACATGTGTATGAGCTGCCGGAGCTCAAGGTGCTGGTCGATGCAATCGCGTCCTCCAAGTTCATCACCCAGAGGAAAAGTGAAGAGCTGATTACCAAGCTGCTTACTCTGACCAATTCTCAGAATGCAGCAAAGCTTCGTCGGCATATCTATGCTGCAGGGCGCGTGAAGTCTGAGAATGAACATGGATATTACATCGTCGATGCAATCAACGAGGCGATCGATACCAAGAGGAAGATCTCGTTCTACTACACCGATTTCGATATCGCAAAGCAACGCTATGTCACAAACGGCGGCAATCCGTATACGGTCAGTCCGTACACATTGATCTGGGACGGCGATTACTATTACATGCGCGGCTTCTGTGATGAGCGCCAGGAGATGCGGAATTTCCGCCTGGATCGTATCGCAGAGCAGCCGAAGATCCTCAACCAGATCGTAGTAATGCCGCCAGAGGACTATACTCCGGCAGACTATAGCAAGCATGTATTCCGGATGTATGATACCGAAGAGCCGGTCAAAGTGCAGCTGTATTGCCATGTATCGGTCATGAAATACCTGATCGATAATTTCGGCACAGACTTTGAATGCGAGCCGGTCGATGCGGATCATTTTAAAGCAACGGTCAGCGTATGCACCAGCACTACCTTCTATCGCTGGGTATTCGGTTTCAACGGAAAAATAAAAATCGTTGGACCACAACAGGTTACAGATGAATACAAAGAAATGCTTTTAAGTGCATTGAATCAAATGTGACCGCCTTGGTGCTCAAAATTCTGTGCACCACTGTTCCGTTAAGCAGAAGCCCCTTGATTCCCGGATCAAGGGGCTTTATAATGAGGTTACTGGAACAACTTGTTCCGTTATCGCTTGAAAGGAATATAAGCCATGAGAGTTATGAGCGAAGAAACGATGGCAAGCATCATTTCCTATATTGATCAATATTACTGCGACAAGCATACTACGCCTTCTGCAGGTGAAATCTCTATGGGCGTTGGTATTCCCAGAACGACCGCTTATCGCTACCTGGTCGAAATGGACAATCGCGGAATGATCGAATACGATGGCAAGTCTCGTACCATCCGCACTCCGATGATCAATAAGTTTGCTCCCGACTCTGCACCTTGTCCGCTTGTTGGATCCATTCCCTGCGGTTCAGCACAGACAGAGGAAGAAAACATCCGGGAATATATCAGCCTTCCTGTTTCCCTTTTCGGGAATGGCCAGTTTTATATTCTGGAGGCCTCCGGTGACTCTATGGTTGATGCGGGCATCGATGACGGGGATCTGGTTGTTATCCGAACGGATTGCACTGCTGAAGTTGGCGACATTGTAGTTGCTCTTACCGAGGACAACGAAAACACCTTGAAGATTTATGGCGGTGTTGATCACGATACGAAGAAAGCAATTCTTGAGTATCGGAATCAGGACAAATATCCCAATGAGGTCATTCTCGTAAGACATCTGGTCATTCAGGGCGTAGCCAAGCATGTAATCAAAGCTTTATAAGAAGACATCAATACCATCGGAGGTGACACGCGATTATGAATACATACGACGTGAAGTGCCCTATATGCGGCGCTGTCAATCGCAGTCTTTTCCTAGAGGAAACAGACGGATGGATGGAGTGTGATCACTGTGGCAGTGCGGTAAGATACTGCTGGAGCCCACAGATGAGACGACGGGTCCCGATATTCGTAATCCGAAATCTGCAGGCACAGACACTGCCCGCAGACTGAACCCACGCAACAAGAAGGGAGATATGGAATTGTCTTATGAAAACTCGAAGTGGCGCTCTAGAAAGGTATATTGCCCCAACTGCCGCCATTTGGTCATTGGCTATGAAGGAAAAGATGGGGCAACAAGAATGACTTGTGACAGATGCCAGACCGTAATGGTCAGCAAGAGAATGGGCCGCAGGCATGACCGCATCGACATCTATGCCCCTGCCGGTCAGGAGCATATCTAAAACAACTAAATGAACGTGGCATAACGACGGAATGGTTGAGATGAAACAGGCTGCATAAATCCATCTCCAGGTCACATGCCGTAAGATCGGTCAGTTAAACCAGACATACATGAGAGGCTGCCGACAAGACGGGATTCCTACACAGTTAGGATCCCCGCCTTGCCGGTGGTCTCTTTTTTTATTCTGGCAAGGCTTTCGAAACTCAAACATCATATCGAAAGCCTGACATGCATTAAGGGCTGAGGATACATATATTGCTCACTTTCGAAAAATGAAAATTTTCAATTTTTCGAAACAGCAGTATCGGTACCCTTACTTTAGTGCACCCTTTTTCGGGGACCGGGGTCAGGAACGTACTGTGGGCAATGGTATCCTTTGCTCTTCCGCAGCAGGCGGAAAGGAAAACAGTATGTACTTTGACGCAAATGATTTCGCAACCCGTTTACAGACTCTCCGTAAAGCCCTGGGAATGACGCAGGAGGAGCTTGCCGAAGCTCTGAATGTCAGCTTGGAGCATCTCAGCAAGATGGAGCGTGGTAAGAGAAAACCGTCTATTGACCTGATTGTGGCTATGGCCTGCTACTTTCATGTGAGTACCGACTATCTGCTTATGAGGAAAGATCATGACAAGGTGGACAGCCGCACAAAACTTCTGGATGTGGTGGCTCAACTGGCGGAAATCGCAAAAAGCCTGTAAGGCTAACGGCGATGCACGAAAAAGCAAGTTCAAGGCATCACTTGCAAAAAAACTGCAAATCCGTACAACCAGGGCGGGCAACCCGTACTGCCGGTACCTAAAGAAATACTCCCCTATCTATTAAACTTGAACATGTAAGGAGCCAAGAAAACTCCGGACATGAACCTTGAAAACTACATATCATTCTTCAGGCACAAACCTGTGATGAGGAGCTACATCAGCGGCGAAACGCACTGCCTGCCATCCGGCAGACGAAGGCGTGAACCGGTCTGTAAGTATCGGATTGCTTCCGGTATACAGCATTGATCCATCACAGCATAATGATACTTCTGTACGCAGCTCGGTGAAAACCACGGAGGGGTTAGAGTCCCATGGATCTGGTAGCAGCCAGACGCCTGAATGTATTCCCGGCAGGCCAGAGCGTCTGCCCGTTCCCAGGGGTGTCGAGGACAAATGTGGGGATAACATATTGATTAAGATTAAGCCTATTGTGGCTTTCTTGGGCAGGAAGCGATTCCTGCCCTTTTACATAAAACTGAGCAAGGAGGAAAATCATGCTTAAAAAAGATTGGAACTATCGGCGTGGTGACATTTATCTGGTTGATCTTGGCGAGCATCGCGGCAACATTCAGGGCGGCGTTCGACCGGTCATCAATATTCAGAACAACAGTGGTAATTTCTTTGGCCCGACCCTGATCGTGGTGCCGCTTACGACGGAGCTGAAGAAGCTTGGTCAGCCTACGCATTACGTTATTGAGAAGCAGCGAGGGCTGAATGAAGCATCCATGAGCGAGGCGGAACAGATCGTCACCATCAATAAGTGCCAGGTCCTCAAGTATCTGGGACGCACAAGCAAAAGACATATGGAACGCATCGATGACAGCATCCGCGTGAGCCTTCATCTGAATCCGGAGGATGTATTGCCCATCCCGGAGTGTGTGGAGTTTCCATGATATGGATATCAATGGAACAGAGCAATTTATGAACGGAAAGTGAGGAACGATACGATGGAAGCTATGGAAACCTTTGAATTACCGGCAGAGAATGCCATCGCTGTCACGGAAAAGCGCTGCTATACCGTGGAAGACCTGCAGATCATTCTCGGCATCAGTCGAGGTACTGTATACAAACTCCTGGAGCAAAAGGAGTTCCGCTGGATGAGGATTGGAGCTGCTTACCGAATTTCTAAAAAGAGCTTTGATGCGTGGCTGGATGAAAAGCTCTGATTTGTCAAGGATGTCAAGCCACCCGGTGACATCCTAACATTCAGAAATGATATCTGCTACGATGTAGCCAGGTCGAAAGACCTGGCTATCACTTTCTAAGGAGGGACCCAGAGATGAACAAGAAGAAAACTACAATGTCCGTTCCGGAGATGCGGCGGATGTTAGGGCTTCGTAAGACAGACTCCTACTGGCTTGTACATAAGCAATGCTTTGAAACGGTTATGGTTAAAGGAAAGATGAGAATCGTAATCGACAGCTTTGAACACTGGTATGCCAACCAGGTAAAGTACAAGAAGGTGGACGGTCCACCGCCAGGAGAAGAGCTCAGATCCTACTCCTATTCCCCGCAGGAACTGGGCGTGTCCGACAGCATTGTTTATGATCTGATCAAGCGATACGATATCGAAACTTTTGAGGTCGATTATTGGATGCGGATCCACAAGGACGTTTTTGCAGCGTGGTACAAGGCACAATCCAAGTACCGCACAAAGGCGGACCGTGACCGAGATGCCGAGTTGGAAGCTGCATCCATGACCATGCCGGAGATGGCCAGATTGCTCTTGATTTCCAGAAAAGAGGTGTACAATATCCTGCTCACGGGCAGAGATAAAGATCAATTTGACTTTGTATATATCGCGGATCGACGCCGCGTAACAAAGGAAAGCTTCGAGCGCTGGTATGCAGGTCAGAGCAAATATCGCAAGCTTTGTGACCGGTCACCGCAGGAGATTGCTGCAATTGAGCGGAAACAGCAGGAAGCTGTAACGCCCCGTTTGAAGGTTGATGAAACCAAGGCAGCGTTCAATCTGCAGGAGGCAGCTGTGCTGCTGGATCTTACTTACAATGAGATCCGCAGGTTGATTCAGACAGGAGAACTGGAAGCCAGGAAATATGGAACCAAGTACATGATTTCCAAGGATGATATCAAATGGTTCCTGCTGCAGTAGAAACTCGAGCGAGAAAACGAAGGAAGGAGTCACTGAAAATGGCATCAATCGTACAACGAAATAATCGTTATAATGTCGTCTATCTCTACGACGATGAGGCAACCGGCAAGCGCAAGCAGAAATGGGAAAGCTTTAAGACCATGGCCGATGCGAAACGCCGAAAGGCCGAGATTGAATATCGGCAGGAATTAGGAACCATGGTCATTCATCAGTGTAAGACAGTGAACGAGCTGCTGAAGGAGTATGTTTCTCTTTATGGCAAGACAACATGGTCCATGTCTGCATATTCCGGCAATACCGCCCTGATTGAAAATTATATCTCACCTATCATCGGCAATATGAAGCTGAGCGACGTAACTGCGCGTGTTTTGGAAAAGTATTATATGCAGCTTCTGAAAACGCCCTCGGTTCACCGCATCACGCAAAAGGAGGGATATAAGGATGTGGTTTTTGTCGCGCCCCCTACTGTAAGAAAAGTACATAACGTTCTTCGCAGCGCATTTCACCAGGCTGTAAAGTGGGAACTCATAGAGAAGAATCCGGCAATATATGCAACGGTCCCAAAAGCGGAAACGAAAAAACGCGAGATCTGGGATGCGCCGACTCTGTTTCATGCTATCGAAGTATGTGAGGATGAGCGGCTGAAGCTGTCCATCAATCTGGCCTTTGCCTGTTCCCTTCGAATTGGAGAGCTGCTGGGACTGACCTGGGATTGCGTAGATATCTCTCCAGAAAGCATTGCTGCCGGAAAAGCCTGCATCTATGTGAATAAGGAACTGCAGCGTGTGAGCAAGAGCGTTATGAAAACTCTGGAAAAGAAGGATGTTCTTCGTGTATTCCCGGAGCTGAGGGAAAGCAACAAGACGGTTCTTGTATTGAAGAAGCCCAAGACGGCTACCAGTACACGAAAGATCTTCCTTCCGAAGACGGTAGCAGAGATGCTGGTCGAATGGAAAAGAGATCAGGACTTCACGAAAGAAGCTCTGGGCAGTGAATACGCAGATTTCGATCTTGTCATGGCCAATGGCTTGGGTATGCCGACGGAGCAGTCGCGCATCACAGCTCTTTTTGCTGAGCTCATTGAAAAGAATGATCTGCCGAAGGTCGTTTTCCACAGTCTTCGCCATTCCAGTATCACTTATAAACTGAAGCTGAACGGCGGCGATATCAAATCGGTTCAGGGCGATTCCGGTCATGCGCAAGCCCAGATGGTTACGGATCAGTATTCGCACATTCTGGACGATGACCGCAAGAACAACGCAGCACTGTTTGAGAGAGCCTTTTACAGCGGCAAGGGGGTCGAGAGCGTTGAGGCACCGGCAGAGCCGGAAGACAAGGGACCGGCTGCCCCTGCTGGCGTAGATCCTGAACTTCTGGCAAAGATCCTCAGCAATCCGGAGATGGCTGCACTGCTGACGAGCCTGGCCAAAAGCCTAAATTAAAAGAAGGGCCGGAGATCAATCCGGTCCTTCACTTACATAGAGAGTATTGTAAACTCGGATTTCATTTGAACCGGGGATGCAATACTCTCTTTTTTATCATCTTCCCCAGCAAATACTTTTCAGGGATTTGGATGAAAACATGTTTCGATTTTCAGTTCGATTGCGGTTGGATTTTCGCACTCAAAACTGCTAAAATTGGTGGTAGATGAAAATTGTTCTTCTTCCCCTTTTTAGCAAAATCTAAAAAACTGCTAATTTGAGCGGGTAAACATCTAACGACAACGGTGAACTTCGGTGAACAGGAAACGATTCGGAATGCGAAAAAGCCTGATGATTACTGGCTTTCTTGAACATCTGTGAACATGTATGACAATTGTTCAATAGTTCTCCTAAGGGGAAGGCCAGGGGTTCGAATCCCTTTTGGCGCGCCAGATAATAACGCCGAAAGCCTTTGTTTTCAAGGGTTTTCGGCTTTTTTAT
>OLPS01000957.1_pt1 | contig 33504 bp, 29 predicted proteins | sample 1673071 | NCBI WGS metagenome assembly OLPS01 (sample SAMEA3136752, study PRJEB25190) | human gut metagenome | reverse complement strand
ACATAAACACGGGGTGTTACCATAGCTGTTCTATTAGCAAGGCAAGGTATCTGACTACTGAGGAACTTAAAGAAGTTCTTGTCCGCTTCAAAACACGCATGGAAAATGGCGATTACGATTGCGTTGAACATTTATCTCCATTGCTGACAAAAGACGAAAGCAGACACATAGAGGATCGCATCCTTGCGGAGCAGCATGAGTGCGAACGCTGCGAAAGGCAAAAGCGGCAGGAGCGGCTCAAAAAAGCCGATCCTCTGATTGCCAAGTATCCAGATGAAGAATCGCTTTTGGCAATCTACTATGGCGAAAAGGATTACGTATTAGACGAAGGCGGGATCATTCTTTTTGACCCAGCGTCCCAGCGTAATGTTGTTGGAGCGGAGAAATTTTCCTACAATGATTATCTCGACGTTCAATTCGCGTCTTTGGGTAAGAAACACCGCCCGTACTTTGCTGACTGCTTTTTCAATGCGGTTATGTCTCATTTCAAAGGACAGATTGAGAAGGTTAAGCCAAAACATATTTGCTTCAAGCGGGTTTTCATTAGTGGAATGTACACCGATGGGACAATGTTTGACGGAAAAGAGGATCACGTCTGGATGGACAAATCCGGCTTTGAAGAGTGCGCCGTTGGTGACAGTGTTTCGTTCTGCGCCGAGGTCTACCGCTATGTAAAAACCGGAAATGGAAAACTGATTGACTACGGACTGCGTAACCCGACAGGCATCCAAAAGATCGAAGCCTACGAACTTCCCAGTGATGATGAACTGATTATGCAGGAAGTTGAACAGCTTATCTGCGAGACTTGCTTTCTAAGCGAGCAGTGCAATCGCAATTACTGCACAATGGATCCAAAGAAAAAGCGTTTGCTCAAACAAGAAATGTTCCGTGCAATAAAGGCACAGACAGATAAGGAGACGCAGAAATGAAACGATTCTTTCTTATGTGGGGACTTGTAATTGCATTGTTGCTGAGTGGGTGCGGATCGTCGGCATCCCGTGTTGAAACACTGAAAAGCTGGTCTTTCCAGTATAACGAGGGGACAAGTGATTACAGCCTTTTCTTTGGCTTGGCTGATAAAAATGATAAGTCCCTGTCAGCCGATGTCGATGTGGATATTCGAATCGTAAATGATGCGGATGAAGAGGTCTATACTGGTACAAAGTCCGTTTCTCCTGATGATTTCAGCTACTATACCAGCCAAGCTGCCGGAGAGCAATATCTTGCCAATGTGAGAATCCCTGCCGCTGAGATCAAAGCCGGAAAATCCGCAAGCGGGAAGATTTATTTCACCGTGTACAAGGAAAACGCAGTTCAGTTTGACGAAGTAAACTGCGATGCTCTGTATTGCTTGCCTATTGAAGATGTTCAAGTGACGTTTGATTCATTTCCGCTCGATCTGAAGGTGAAGGACTTCATGGGGAGTACGGCATCCGTGATCCAAATTCAAGGAGCCGAATTTAAGTTTGACAAAGACTATTCTCCGCAGCTGACCATTACAATTACCGGAGAAAAGAAGAGCGGGAGCAGTGATTCCGGGTATGATATGATTAGTTATAAGCTGTATGACAGTGCGGGTTATCTGGTAGACTCCGGCAATATATACCTATCTTCTCTGAGCGCCGGAGATAAATTCAAGGATGACTCTGTTGTGATCTATGACATTACTCCCGGCGAATCCTACACATTCCAGTTATCAGAGTATGGCTGGTGAGCTTTCGTAATTTTTCACGAACATAAGGGCTTGGGACTATCCCAAAAATGAAAACAGGGCGTTTCGGCGGTCAGCCGGAACGCTCTGTTTTTTCGGTGTGGGTACTCACCGGATTTGCTTGCTGCTCTGCAAGGAAATCCCGGTCAACCCACGCCGTTTTTCGCAAGTGTAGCTACACTTGCTGTGCTTGCTCTTCCTCTCATAATCGCATTGACTCGAACGTTTGTTCTTGTTATAATTGAACTGAGAGATTGAAAAAGTCTTGGAACACAGCTGATTTTCATTGGCAAATGGCGGCATCGCCGCCTTGATTACCGGCTTGCACAGGCAAACGAGCCTGTCAAGGACGCGCAGCGAGGCGAAGCCGATTCCTTGACTGGCACGGACGGCTGTGCGACCCGGCGAACTGCCTGTAATTCTCCTGTGAATCCCGGTACATTGCCCAGTGGAATCCCGGAAATTGTCGTGATATACTGAATAACAATAGGTCATATCACGCACTTTGCTCCGGGAGATTCATGCGGCACTGCCCGGAAATCTGAATGAAAAGGAAGGTGCAAATGGATAACAAGAAACGTAACGTCCAAATGGAATCGGACGGCAGCCGCAGTACCCCCGTTCCTCTCTGGCAGGAGTTACCGCAGATCACGGTACGTCTGAAAGAAGGAAACACCATCTACCGCTTTACTGGCAGTTTTGACGGAACGCACACCCTTCCCGAAAAGGCGGTGAAGCTGATCGACTCCGAGGGGAGTGTGTGATCGTGACCAACAGCAACCTTGTCTTGGCAGACTGTCCTCAGATGATGGAGGAATCTACTATGAAGCAGTCTGACAAAATTACCGCGCTGTATTGCCGTCTGTCCCGTGACGATGAATCACAGGGCGACAGTAACAGCATTGTGAATCAAAAAGCCTATCTCAGCCGATATGCAAAGGAGCATGGCTTCCGCAATACGGAGTTCTTTGTAGATGACGGTTACACAGGCGCAAACTTTCAAAGACCGGATTGGCAGCGCATGATGGCGCTGGTGGAAGAAGGGAAGATCGGCACGGTCATCACGAAGGACATGAGCCGCATCGGTCGAAATTATCTGGAAGTTGGGATGTATACCGAGATCACATTCCCACAGAATAACGTGCGGTTCATTGCCGTCAACAGCGGTGTGGACAGCGCTAACCAGCAAGACAATGAGTTCGTCCCGTTCGTCAACATTATCAACGAATACTACGTTCGGGACGGCAGCAAGAAAGTGCGTACCTCACTCCGGCTCAAGGGAGAATCCGGCGAACATCTGACCACAATCCCCCCGTATGGCTACGTCAAAGACCCAGATCATTCAGAGCATTGGCTCGTCGATCCGGAAGCGGCGCAGGTGGTCAAACGCATCTTTTCCCTTTGCATGGACGGGAACGGTCCGACGCAGATTGCTCGGATGCTGAAAGAGGATCATGTATTGACGCCCACCGTTTATCAGGACAGGCAAAAACGAAAGGTCCGCTGCGCTTTGCCTGACAATCCTTACAACTGGAACGGCAGCACCGTTGCCGCAATTCTGGAACGGATGGAGTATTGCGGGCATACCGTGAACTTCAAAACACACCGGCAGTCCTACAAAATCAAGAAGACCATCGAGAATCCACCGAAGCAATGGAAGATATTCCGCAACACCCACGAAGCCATTGTGGATGAGGACACCTTTCAGCGGGTACAGGAGCTGCGCCGCAACAAACGCAGACCGGCAAGAACGGGCAAGAGCAACCTCTTTTCCGGCGTTGCCTACTGCGCCGATTGCGGAGAAAAAATGTACTACTGCACCTCGCGGAACTTTGAAGAACGACAGGATCATTTCGTCTGCTCTACCTCTCGCAAGAAGGGAAAAGACGTGTGCGGAACGCACTTCATCCGTGCGGTTGTTCTGGAAAAGGGCGTGCTGAAATTTCTGCAAATCCTGCTTTGGTATATCTCCGATTGTGAAGACCTGTTCCGTGATAAGCTGGGAGCAAAACGCAAGGAGGACTTCAAGAAAGAACTCGCCGCAAAGCGCAGACAGCTCATGCAGGCACAGCGCAGGATGGAAGAGCTTGACCGTCTGTTCAAACGGCTCTATGAGGACAATATCTCCGGCAAAATCAATGATAGCCGATTTGAAAAGCTGTCCGCCGACTATGAAAATGAGCAAGCAGAGCTGACGGAGAAAATGCAGCTTTTGGAACAGGAGATTGCCCAGCAGGAGAAAGAAGCCGACAGCATTGAGCAGTTCATCCTCCGGGCGAAGAAATATCCCGACTTGCAGGAACTGACGCCCGCTGTGCTGCATGATCTTGTGAACAGGGTCTATGTTTCCGCGCCGGATAAGAGCAGCGGGCAGCGAGTGCAGGATGTGCATATCAGCCTTGCCTGCATTGGTTTCCTGCCGGAGAGCATCATTGCCGAAATGCTCACTCACGCATCAAAAAGCAGAACAGCGTGACTTCCGCCACGCTGTTCTCTCTAAACCTTATGAACCTGTCTCATGCGCTGCTACCCTGTGGGGCGCTCTTTTTGCGCGATGCCGCAGAAACTTCCTTTTTTAGGAACTTTTGGGGTGGGAGGACCGTCTAAAGAACAAGCAATGCGCGGCGGGGCAAATTCAAAATATTTTCATATCTTTCCTGTTGCCATTTTGTAACTATTTATATATAATGGTATTTGTGGTCGTATTTGGCCACAATATGTTGCATTTTGACGGACAGGAGCGTTGCTATGATTCGTTTAATAGACGCCGAGAAAGTATACGACAACGGGACGCGCGCGTTAAAGGGCGTTTCCTTTACCGTGGACGACGGAGAATTCGTCTTTCTGGTGGGGCCCTCCGGCTCCGGTAAGTCCACCATCATCAAGCTGATGACCGGTGAGGTGGTGCCCACCGCCGGCCGCGTGATGGTCAACGGCTTTTCCATGAGCCGCATCGCTGAAAAACAGATCCCCTATATGCGCCGGACGATCGGCGTGATCTTCCAGGACTTCCGCCTGATCGGCAATAAGACCGTGCGGGACAACCTGGCGCTGGCCATGCGGGCGGTGGGGGCGTCTCCGCGAGAGCTGAAGAACCGCATTCCCTATGTGCTGGAGCTGGTGGGGCTGGCGGACAAGGAGAACAGCTATCCCGACCAGCTCTCCGGCGGTGAGCAGCAGCGTGTGGCCATTGCCCGGGCGCTGGTGAATAACCCCAGCACCATCGTGGCGGACGAGCCCACCGGCAACCTGGATCCGGGCCGGTCGCTGGAGATCATGACGCTGCTGGAGCGCATCAACGCCCTGGGGACCACAGTGATCGTGGTGACCCACGAGAGGGGCCTGGTCAACCACTTCAACAAGCGGATCATCCTGCTGAACGATGGGCAGGTCATCGGCGACGGCCTGGGCAGCTACGAGGTGTGATATGAAGCACGATTTTAAATTTTTCGTCAAAGAAGGCGCGGGCAATATGTTCTCCCACGGGTTCATGTCCTTCGCCGCCATCGGCGTTACCGTGGCGTGCCTGCTCATTATGGGCACATTCACGCTGGTGGCCTACAATGCCAACGAAAACCTGGCGGACCTACAGCAGGAGAACGCCATCGTGGCCTTCGTGGACGAGACGCTGGAGGAGAGCGAGGCCCGGGCCCTGCAAACGCAGATCGAGAGCACGGAGAACGTGGCTGATTGTACCTTCGTCTCACGGACGGAGGCCCGGGACGCCTACGTGGAGAAGTACGATGACGGCGGTGTGTACGGCGACCTGGACGCCACGGTGTTCCGCCATCGGTTTGTGATACACGTCACGGATCCGAACCGGATCATGGAGACAAAGACCGCAGTGGACAATATCCCCGGCATTGACAAGGCCCGCGCTGACGAGGCGGTGGCCAACGGCTTTACCACAGTCCGCAACGTGGCCGGCGTCATCTCTGTCGCGCTGATCGCCATACTGCTGTTGGTGTCGGTGTTCATCATCAGCAATACCATCAAGCTGACGACATTTGACCGGCGGGACGAGATTGCCATCATGAAGATGGTGGGCGCCACCAACGGGTTCATCCGCTGGCCCTTTGTGTATGAGGGACTGCTGCTGGGCCTGTTCAGCGCGGTGATCGCCTTTGGCCTGCAATGGGGGCTGTATGCCGCCGTGGCGCAGGGAATTGCCAACTCTGACAGCCTGCAGATACTGAACGTGGTGCCGTTTACGAGAATATGGCAGTTCGTGGCCCTGGTGTTCCTGGGCACGGGTATTCTGGTGGGTGTGGGCGGCAGCCTGACCGCCATACGCCGGTTCCTCCGGGTGTAAAGAAAGGAGCGCTTGCATGAAGAAACCGAAACGTATTCTGTGCGCCGTGCTGGCACTGCTGATGCTGCTGGGCGCGGCCGCCGCCGTGTCCGTCCGACCGGCTTATGCGACCAAGACCGAGGCTGAGCTGGAGGAGGAGCAGCGCAAGGCGGCACAGGTGGCCGCATTGGAACAGAAAAAGAAGGAGCAGCAGGAAAAGCTGAAGGAACTGGAGAAGCAGATCGCTGAGGCCAAGGCCAAGAAGAACGACGTGATGGCCACCAAGAATTTGCTGGACCAGCGGAACCAGCTGCTGCTGGAGCAGATCGACGATACCCAGAACCAGATCGACGACGCCGCGGCGCAGATCGCCCGGTATGAGCTGCTGGAGGAGGAGCAGTACACACTGTTCTGCCAGCAGGTCCGTGAGGAGGAAGAACGCGGCAGCCTGAGCTATCTGTCGGTGTTGTTCAAGGCCACCAGCATGGCCGACCTGCTGAACCGCATGGAGTTCGTCAACGAGGTGGCGGAGTACAACAAGAGAATTATCTCCGCCCTGCAGGAGACGCGGGAGAACATCAAGGCCGAGAAGGCGGAGATGGAGGCCAAGGAGACCCAGCTGAGTGAGCAGCAGGACGAGCTGCAGGGCAAGCTGGACGAGACCACCAAGCTGATGAACGAGTATGCCGCCGACCAGAAAGCGTTGGAGCAGCTGCATGACGCGGAGGCAAAGGCGGCTGATGAGATCGACGCGCAGCTCGAGCAGCTGATCGCCGACTCCGACGTGGTGCCCAGCAACGAGGGCTTTATCTGGCCCGTCAGCACCAGTAAAAAGATCAGCTCGCCCGTCGGCTCCCGCGTGGCCCCCGGCGGCTTCGGCAGCACCAACCACAAGGGTGTGGATATCTGCAACGTGTCCTATACCAGCAGCGTATATGCCGTCAAGAGCGGTAAGGTGATCCTCACCAATACCAGCGGTTGGGGCGGCGGTTACGGCAACTATGTGGTCATTGACCACGGCGGCGGCCTGACCACCCTGTACGCCCATTTGAGCGTGGTGAAGGTGTCACAGGGCCAGACTGTCTCGCAGGGTACCGTGATCGGCGTCACCGGAAACACCGGCGCCTCCACCGGCCCGCATCTGCATTATGAGGTCCGCACCACCACCGTGGTCAACGGTGTGAGCAAGATCGTGTACCAGAACCCGCTGAACTATCTGGCGGGCTACATCAAAGCCTGGTAACTAATGACATATTGAAAATGCTGTTCCATAGAATGGAACAGCATTTTTTTTGCATACCGCCGGGGGAGAAGGGAAACCGCATGATCGTTTACATGACGCAGGGCCAAAAGACAGTGCTTTCCCGCATAACGGTGGAGGGTCTGCCACTCCATTATCTTTCTGTGGGGAGGGGCTATTTCGCCCGCCGCCGTGCTCTGCGCTGCCTGCGTCAGATGTATGACTCCGGTGTCCGCCGCTGTATCTGCGCCGATGTTTACCTCCTTTCGCTGGCGAAGCAGGTAGACATAACATCATACCCCGTCCTGCCGCTGCGCCTCGCCCTGCTGGGCAGTCTGCTGGATATTCTCTGCCCCGGCGGTCTGCAAAACGCCGCCGCGGTGCTGCGCTGCGGCCCCGGCGGAGAGGAGACGGCCCGGGCGGCGCTGACGGTGCTGGCCCGGCGGGCGCGGTATGTGCAGCTGGACATGGAGGACCCTGCGGCGCTGGCGGCGGAGTTGCTGTACCGCTGGGGGATCGCCGCCGGAGACGGGGGCCGGCGGGCGGCGCTGACGGTGGTGTGCGGCGATGTACGGGAGGATATGGAGGGCCCGGCGATATATCTGACGGAGGACTGCGGGGCGCGGCAGACGCCGGTATGGACATCGCCCCGGGCGGCGGCGCTGGCGGTGCCGGTGACGGAGCCTCTGGCCGCGGTGCTGACGGCGGCCGGAAAATGGCAGATATCCGACATTCATATCACAGACTTGCTTGACATACGCACGGAAAGTCACTATAATGCAACGTGACATATTGTTTATAGCCCTAAAAGGGTATCCTTATGGATAGAAAGGGAAGTGTGCAGCATGGCAAAGGAATTCAAAATGAGCCAGGCTCGGTATGACGAGCTGAAACAGGAACTGGATTACAGCAAGACCACCCGTGCCGACGAGGTGGCGGAGCTGATCAAGGAGGCCCGCGGCTTTGGCGACCTCAGCGAGAACAGCGAATATGACGAGGCGAAAAACGAGCAGGGCAAGCTCTACTCCCGCATTGCCGAGCTGGAGGACATTCTGCTCCATGCCGTGATCGTGGATGAGTCCGAGATGGACTCCGACAAGATATCCATCGGCTGTACCGTCACCGTTACCAATCTGGATATGCGAAAGCAGCTGCCTGCCTATAAGATCGTCGGCTCTCAGGAGGCCGACGTGATGAGCCGCGCCATCAGCGAGGACTCACCCTTTGGCAAGGCGCTGATGGGCCGCAAGGCGGGCGATGAAGTGACCGTGGAGGCGCCCAAGGGCGTGATCCACTACCGTATCGACAGTATTGAAAGATAAACACCGCCGGCAACGGCGGTACGGATAGACGAAGGAGGCTGCATTATGGCAGACGAGACCAACCGCAACGTGAACGAACAGCCCCAGGCCCAGGACATGGGCGAGCTGCTGCGCATCCGCCGCGACAAGCTGAAGGTGCTGCAGGACGAGGGCCGCGATCCATTTACCATCACCAGGTTTGATGTGACCCACCACACACAGGATATCAAGGACAACTTTGACGCCATGGAGGGGCAGGCTGTGTCCGTGGCAGGCCGCCTGATGAGCAAGCGCGGTATGGGCAAGGTGTCTTTCTGCGACCTGCAGGACAAGACCGGCCGTATCCAGATCTACGCCCGTAAGGACGAGATGGACGAGGACAACTATAACCACTTTAAGAAGTACGATATCGGCGACATCGTGGGCGTCAAGGGCGAGGTGTTCCGCACCCAGCGGGGCGAGATGTCCGTCCGTGCACACGACATCACGCTGCTGAGCAAGTCCCTGCGGCCCCTGCCGGAGAAGTTCCACGGCCTGACCGACAAGGAGATCCGCTACCGCCAGCGGTATGTGGATCTGATCATGAACCCGGAGAGCAAGCGGAACTTCGAGATCCGCAGCCAGTTCGTGGCGTTCCTGCGCCGCTATCTGGACGGTCTGGGCTTTATGGAGGTGGAGACGCCCGTCCTCAGCCCCATCGCCGGCGGCGCCAACGCCCGGCCCTTTATCACCCACCACAACGCGCAGGATATCGATATGTATATGCGTATCGCCACCGAGCTGCACCTGAAGCGGCTGATCGTGGGCGGCCTGGAGCGTGTGTACGAGGTGGGCCGTATCTTCCGCAACGAGGGCATGGACACCAAGCACAACCCCGAGTTCACTACCTGTGAGCTGTACCAGGCGTACACGAACCTGGACGGCATGATGGATATCCTGGAGGGCATCCTCACCGGTGCCGCCAAGGAGATCCTGGGCACCTACCATGTGCAGTGGCTGGGTCACGACATCGACCTGACCCCCTCCTGGCAGCGCGTCACCATGGCCGACGCGGTGAAGAACGTCACCGGCGCGGACTTCATGGCCTGCATCGGCGATGCCGACAAGGGCGTGGAGCTGGCCAAGAGCGTGGGCGTGGACATGGACGGCGTGGCCCATACCTGGGGCAACGCCCTGTATGAGACCTTCGACCAGAAGGTGGAGGAGACGCTGATCCAGCCTACCTTTATCACCATGTACCCCGTGGAGGTCAGCCCGCTGGCCAAGCGCAGCCCCACTCAGCCCGAGCTGACAGAGCGCTATGAGATGTTCATCTGCGGCTGCGAGATGGGCAACGCCTTCTCCGAGCTGAATGACCCCATCGACCAGTATGAGCGCTTCAAGGCGCAGGCCGCCAAGCGCGCCAACGGCGACGAGGAGGCCGACATGATGGACGAGGACTTCGTCATGGCGCTGGAGTACGGTATGCCGCCCACCGGCGGCCTGGGCTTCGGCATCGACCGCTGCGCCATGATGCTCTGCGGCACCGACTCCATCCGCGACGTGATCCTGTTCCCGACAATGAAGCCGCTGGACAACTGAAATGGCTGAGAACGCCCCTGCGCCAAAAGCGGCGCGGGGGTGTTTTTTCTGTCCCCACTTGCCAAATGCCGCGCCGGATAGTATACTTAGCACATAACATCCCGTCGCGGTGCGTACAGTAGCACAGGCGCGAAGGAGGAGACTATGTACACCATCAACGACCTTTATGATCTGACACATACACTGGCGGGGGACTACCTGGCCCGCTTTACCTATCCCTGGGAGGCGCTCTCCGACCTGGCGGACTGCATCCGTGCGCTGGGCGCACAGCTGGACAGCGAGTATCTGCCCTTTGGCCCGGAGGTGTGGGTGCACCGGACGGCGCACGTCGCGCCCACGGCATCCATCACCGGGCCGTGCATCATCGGGCCGGAGACGGAGGTGCGCCACTGCGCCTTTATCCGGGGCAGCGCGCTGGTGGGCGCCCATTGCGTGGTGGGCAACTCCGTGGAGCTGAAGAACGTTATCCTGTTCGACAACGTGCAGACGCCCCACTACAACTATGTGGGCGACAGTATCCTCGGCTATAAGGCCCATATGGGCGCCGGCTCCATCACCTCCAACGTGAAGTCCGACAAGACCCATGTGGTGGTCACAGACGGTGCGGAGCGCATCGACACCGGACGCAAGAAGGTGGGCGCCATGTTGGGCGACGGCGTGGAGGTGGGCTGCAACAGTGTGCTGAACCCCGGCAGCGTCATCGGACGGGGCAGCCGGGTATATCCGCTGTCCTCGGTGCGGGGCACCGTGCCGGCGGCGAGCATCTACAAGCGCAGCGGCGACATTGCCGCCCAGCGCTGACAGGGAGGAAGAAAAATGGGTAAATATTTCGGCACGGACGGCTTCCGGGGCGAGGCCAATGTGACCCTGACGGCGGACCACGCCTATCAGGTGGGCCGCTTTTTGGGCTGGTACTGCGGTGAATGTAAGCGCCGCGGCGGCGACAGCGAGCCGGCAAAGGTGGTCATCGGTAAGGACACCCGCCGCAGCAGCTATATGTTCGAGTACGCCCTGGCCTCCGGGCTGGTGGCCTCCGGCGCGGACGCCTATCTGCTGCACGTGACCACCACGCCCTCTGTGTCCTATGTGGCGCGGACGGAGGGCTTCGACTGCGGCATTATGATCTCCGCCAGCCACAATCCGTTCTATGACAACGGCATCAAGCTGATCGGGCGGTCCGGCGAGAAAATGGACGAGGACACCGTCGCCCTGATCGAGGACTACCTGGACGGGAAGCTCAGCGTGTTCGGCCAGACCTGGGAGACGCTTCCCCTGGCGCAGCGGGACCATATCGGCCGCACGGTGGACTGGTCCGCGGGGCGTAACCGCTACGTGGGCTACCTCATCTCCCTGGGGATGTTCTCCTTCAAGGGGAAAAAGGTGGGGCTGGACTGTGCCAATGGCAGCGCCTGGATGATCGCCAGAAGCGTTTTTGACGCACTGGGTGCCACGACCTACGTCATGGGCGATGAGCCAGACGGCTTCAATATCAACAACGGCGTGGGCTCCACGCATATCGAGGCCCTGCAGCGCTTCGTGGTGGAGAAAGGCCTGGACGTGGGCTTTGCCTACGACGGCGACGCGGATCGGTGCCTGGCGGTGGACGAAAAGGGCCAGATCATCACCGGTGACCATATCCTGTATATTTGCGGCCGCCATATGAAGGAGCTGGGCGAGCTGCCCCACAACACGGTGGTGACCACGGTCATGTCCAACTTCGGGCTGTACCGGGCATTTGACCGGTTGGGGATCCGCTATGCCAAAACCGCTGTGGGCGACAAGTACGTATACGAGTATATGAGCAAAAACGGCTGCGCCCTGGGCGGCGAGCAGTCGGGGCATATCATCTTCTCCAAGTACGCCTCCACCGGCGACGGCATTTTGACCAGCCTGAAGCTGATGGAAGTCATGCTGGAGCGCAAGCAGCCCATGAGCAAGCTCACCGAGGGACTGACCATCTATCCCCAGGTGCTGGAGAATGTGCGGGTGCACGACAAGGCTGCCGCCCGTCAGGACCCGGCCGTGCAGAAGGCTGTGGACGACGTGGCCCGCCGTCTGGGCGATACGGGCCGTATTCTGGTGCGTGAATCCGGTACGGAGCCGGTGCTCCGGGTGATGGTGGAGGCGCCGGAGGATGCTATCTGCCGGGAGTGTGTGGCACAGGTGGCGGAGATCATCCGGGCGCAGGGACACGCGGTTTGAGTACGCAATAAGGGAACGCCGTACCGCGTTCCCTTATTTTTTGTTGACATTCGCAGAGGATACCTATATTATAAGGAATATTCTGAGAGGGGAGGGGCACCGTTATGACAGAGCGCATTACCAGCCGGCGCAATCCGCTGCTGGAACAGGTCCGCAGGCTGGATACGGCGGCGCTCCGGCGGAAGGCCGGGGTGTTTTTGTGCGACAGCCCCAAGCTGGTGGGCGAGGCGGTGCAGCACGGCGTGTCCGTGCAGTGTGTCATCGCCGCGGATGGTGTGGCCTTCCCGGAGGGACTGCCGGAGAATGTGCGGCGGGTGACGGTGCCGGCGGACGTGATGGCGTCCATTTCGCCCATGCCCACGCCCCAGGGGATGCTGGCCCTGTGTGCCTTGCCGGATATGGCGGCGCCTGCGCGCCTGTCGCCGGGCCGCTATGTGGTGCTGGACGGTGTGCAGGACCCGGGCAACGTGGGGGCGGTGCTGCGGACGGCGGACGCCTTCGGCTGCACCGGTGCGCTGCTGCTGCCGGGCTGCGCCGATCCCTATGGGCCAAAGACACTGCGCGCCGCCATGGGCGCGGTGTTCCGCCTGCCGCTGTACATGGTGGGGCTGGAGGCCCTGCCCCGTCTGCTGGCAGACGCAGGGCTGCCGCTGTACGGCACGGCCCTGCGCCACGACACGGTGGACGTGCGGCAGCGGGATCTGCGCCGCTGTGCGCTGGTCATCGGCAGCGAAGGCCGGGGCGTCAGCGCGGAGGTGCTGGCGCTGTGCCGCGAGACGCTGCGTATCCCCATGTCGTCCCACTGCGAGTCGCTGAACGCCGCAGCCGCGGCGGCGGTGCTGCTGTGGGAGGCCTATCGCGCGGAGGAGGGGAACTGAGATGGCGGCTTTGAAGTATTGGGTGTGGCTGACCACACTGCCGGGTCTGGGGGAACGGGCAAAATTGCAGCTGCTGGCGCATTTCGGCTCGCCGGAGGAGATCTATTTTGCCCCGGAGGGCGAGCTGCTGCTGGCAGAGGGCATTACGAAATTACAGGCCGCCCTGCTGGCGGACAAATCGCTGGACCGGGCGGAGAAGGTGCTGGAGGACTGTGCCAGAGACGGCCAGTTCCTGCTGACCATGGACGACGCGGGATACCCCGCGCGGCTGCGGAACATCTACGACCCACCCCTGCTGCTGTACGGCAAGGGCAGCCTTCCCCTGTTCGATGATGAGGTGGCCGTCACGGTGGTGGGCACCCGGGACTGCACGCCCTACGGTGTGCGCGCGGCGTCACAGCTGGGCTATGAGCTGGCCAGACAGGGGGCGCTGCTGGTGTCCGGCATGGCCAAGGGCATCGACGGCGAGGCGCTGAAGGGCGCTCTGCGCGCCGGCGGCTTTACCGCCGCGGTGCTGGGCGGCGGCGCGGACGTGGTGTATCCGGCGGCCAACCGCCGGCTGTATGAGGACATCGCCGCCACCGGCGTCATCCTGTCGGAGTACCCGCCCGGGACGGAGCCCAGGGGCGACCACTTCCCGGTGCGGAACCGATTGCTCAGCGCGCTGAGCCTCGCCACCGTGGTGGTGGAGGCCCCGGAGAAAAGCGGCGCGCTCATCACCGCCGCCACGGCGCTGGAGCAGGGCCGCGAGGTCTTTGCCGTGCCGGGCCCCTTCGACGCGCCCAAGAGCCGGGGCTGCAACGCGCTGATACGCGAGGGCGCGGGCCTGGTGTGCGAGGCCTGGGACGTGCTGAGCTTTTACGAGAGCCGCTTTCCCCATAAGCTGCGGCCTCTGCGGGCCACGATCCCGCCTCTGCCCAAGGGCGCGGAGCCGGAGAGCGACGCGCCTGCCGTTCCGGTGCAGGAGACGCCCGCGCCCGCCGCGCCGGTACTGCCGGTGCTGGATATTTCACAGGACACCGCCGGACTCACCGACGATCAGATCGCGGTGCTGTCCGTTCTGCAAGCGGATATACCCACCCTTACCGATGACGCGGCACTGCTGGCTGAACTGCCGGTGCGCCGTGTGCTGTCGGCGCTGACGGTGCTGGAGATCGACGGCTACGTCTGCCGTCAGGGAGCGCGGAGCTTCCTGCGGACGGTGGAACTCAAAAAGGAGTAAGTAACAATATGGCAGCAAAGAAAAACCTGGTCATCGTGGAGTCCCCGGCCAAGGCCAAGACCATTGGCAAATATCTGGGGCCGGACTATGTGGTCAAGGCCAGCATGGGTCACCTGCGTGACCTGCCCAAGAGCACCCTGGGCGTGGACGTGGAGGGTGACTTTACCCCCAACTACCGGCCCATCAAGGGCAAAGAGGATATCATCAAGGACCTGAAGACCACGGCGGACAAGAGCAAGACCGTGTACCTGGCCACCGACCCGGACCGCGAGGGCGAGGCCATCAGCTGGCATCTGCAGCACCTGCTGGACCTGCCGGATGACAAGGCCCGGCGCGTGACCTTCAACGAGATCACCAAGAAGGTGGTGCAGGAGTCCATCCAGCACCCCCGCGCCATCGACCAGGACCTGGTGGACGCCCAGCAGGCCCGCCGTGTGCTGGACCGCATCGTGGGCTATCAGCTCTCCCCCCTGCTGTGGAAGAAGATCCGCCGCGGCCTGTCCGCCGGCCGTGTGCAGTCGGTGGCGATCCGGCTGGTGGCCCAGCGTGAGCAGGAGATCGCGGCCTTCGTGCCCCAGGAGTACTGGACATTGGACGTACACCTGCAAAACCACGCCGCCGCGCCCTTTACCGCCCACTACTACGGTGTGGACGGCAAGAAATACGAGCCTAAGGACGAGGCGGACACCCAGCGCATCGTGGAGGAGCTGAAAAAAGAGGCCTTCGCAGTCAAGACCGTGAAGCGTACCGACAAGCAGCGCAGCCCCACGCCGCCCTTTACCACCTCCAGCTTACAGCAGGAGGCCTCCCGCAAGCTGAATATGACGCCCCGTCGGACCATGGCCATCGCCCAGCAGCTGTATGAGGGCGTGGACATCACCGGCGAGGGCACCGTGGGCCTGATCACCTATATGCGTACCGACTCGCTGCGTATCTCCGACGAGGCCCAGGCCCAGGCCCGCGAGCTGATACAGTCCCGCTACGGCGCGGCCTATTGCCCCGACGTGCCCCGGAAGTACAAGACAAAGGCCGGGGCCCAGGACGCCCACGAGGCCATCCGTCCCTCCGACCCGGCGCTGACGCCGGAGCAGGTGAAGGGCGACCTGACGCCGGAGCAGTACCGTCTCTACCGACTGATCTGGAGCCGCTTCCTGGCCAGCCAGATGGCCAACGCCGTGTATGACAGCATCTCCGTGGAGATCGCCGCCGGTGCCCATGCCCTGCGGTGCTCCGCCAGCAACCTGAAATTCGCCGGCTATACCGCCGTATATGAGGAGAGCCGGGACGACGACAAGGAGGAGAAGGACTCTCCCCTGCCGCCGCTGGAGGAGGGCGAGCAGGTGACGGCGGTGGGCTTTGCGCCCCTGCAGCATTTCACCCAGCCCCCGGCCCGCTATACCGATGCCACCCTGATCCGCACCATGGAGGAAAACGGCATCGGCCGCCCCTCCACCTATGCGCCCACCGTGTCCACTATTCTGGACCGCGAGTACGTCATCAAGGAGGGCAAGTACCTGCGCCTGACACCGTTGGGCGGCGTGGTCAACGACCTGATGTGCCAGCGGTTCCCGGACATCGTGGATGTAAAGTTCACCGCCCGTATGGAGCAGAAGCTGGACGATGTGGAGGCCGGCCAGGTCAAGTGGAAGGACCTGATCCGCCAGTTCTATGTGCCGTTCCATGAGAACCTGGAAAAGGTCGAGAAGGACATGGAGGGCGTGTACCTGAAGGTCCCTGATGAGGTGACCGAGGAGAAGTGCGACCTGTGCGGCCGCAACATGGTGGTCAAGTCCGGTCGGTTCGGCCGGTTCCTGGCCTGCCCCGGCTACCCGGAGTGTAAGTTCACCAAGCCTCTGGTGGTGGAAATGCCCGGCCGCTGCCCCAAGTGCGGCGGACGCATTCTGAAAAAGACCAGCCGCAACGGCTACACCTACTACGGCTGCGACAAGTTCCCCGCCTGCGATTTTATGACCTGGGACGTGCCGGTAAAGGACGACTGCCCTGTGTGCGGCAAGACCATGTTCAAGAAGGCCGGCAAGGGCTTCAACAAGCCCTTCTGCGCCAATCCCGAGTGCCCGAACTTCCTGCCGGAGGACAAGCGCGGCTATCGCCGCCGCAAGACCGATGACGCCGCGGCGCCTGCCGAGGGCGGCGCGCCGGCCGCGGAGGAAAAGCCTGTGACGCAGCCCGAGACGAAAAAGTCCGCTGCGAAAAAGACCACGGCTGCCAAGAAGCCGGCTGCTGCCAAGAAGACTACAGCGGCCAAGAAGCCTGCCGCGGCCAAGAAGACGACCACAAAAAAGACTACGACCAAGAAAGCGGAAGAATAAATGGAAAGCGTAACTGTGATCGGCGCGGGCCTGGCCGGGTCCGAATGTGCCTGGCAGCTGGCCCAGCGGGGCATCCCCGTGGTGCTGCGGGAGATGAAGCCGGAGAAGAAGACCCCCGCCCATGTGACCGACTATTTTGCGGAGCTGTGCTGCTCCAATTCCCTGCGGGGCGCGGGGCTGGAGAACGCCGTGGGCCTGCTGAAGGAGGAGCTGCGGCGGCTGGACAGTCTGATCCTCCGCTGCGCGGACGCCACGGCGGTGCCCGCCGGCGGTGCGCTGGCGGTGGACCGCGAGGGTTTTGCCCGCATGGTCACCGAGTCCGTGCTGGGCCACCCCAATATCACCATGGTCCCCGGCGAGGTGACCGCTATACCGGAGGGGAATGTGGTCATCGCCAGCGGCCCGCTGACCTCTGACGCGCTGGCGGATGCCATTGCGGAAAAGCTGGGCGGCGGCCATACGCTGAACTTCTTTGACGCGGCGGCCCCGCTGGTGACCTTCGACAGCGTGGACATGGACAGTGCGTATTTCGCCTCCCGCTACGATAAGGGCACCCCGGACTACATCAACTGCCCCATGACCAAAGAGGAATATCAGGCCTTCTGGGCGGAGTTGGTGAAGGCGGAGGAGGCCGAGGTCCACGGCTTTGAGGACAGCGGCGTGTTCGAGGGCTGTATGCCGGTGGAGGTCATGGCCCGCCGGGGCGAGGATACCCTGCGCTTCGGCCCTCTGAAGCCCCGCGGCCTGGTGGATCCCAAGACCGGCCGTGAGCCCTACGCCGTGGTGCAGCTGCGGCGCGACAACGCCGATGGCACCATCTACAATCTGGTGGGCTTTCAGACCCACCTGAAATGGGGCGAGCAGAAGCGGGTGTTCTCCATGATCCCCGCCCTGCACGACGCCCAGTACCTGCGCTACGGCGTCATGCACCGCAACACCTATCTGGATTCGCCCCGGCTCCTTGACCGGTACTACCGGCTCAAAAGTGATCCCCGTATCGCCTTCGCCGGTCAGATGACCGGGGTGGAGGGGTATGTGGAGTCCTGCGCCAGCGGTTTTCTGGCGGGTATAGAGTTGGCACGGCGGCTGAAAGGACAGGCGCCCCTCGACTTTCCCCGTGAGACGGCCATCGGCGCCCTGGGCCTGTATGTCAGCAACGAGAGCGTGGCGGACTTTCAGCCCATGAACGTGAACTTCGGCATTATCCCGCCGTTGGACCACCGGGTCAAGGGCAAGCGCAACAAAAATGCCGAGCTGAGCCAGCGGTCGCTGGCCATTCTGGATACCATGAAAGAGGAGGTGCTCTCTCTGTGAAGATCATCATCGACGCTATGGGCGGCGACAACGCCCCGCTGGAGATCGTCAGGGGTGCGCTCAGCGCCCACAGCCGCTTCGGCTGCGACATCGTCCTCACCGGCGACGAGGCGGCCATCCGGGCCGCGGCGGCCCGGTGCGGCGCGGCAACGCTGCCGCAGGGTGTGACCATCCGCCCCACCACGGAGACGGTGGAGATGTGCGACGACCCTGCCACGGTGTTCCGCCGGAAGAAGGATACCTCCATGGGCGCGGCATTGACTATGCTGCGTGATGGAGAGGGCGACGCAGCGGTGTCCGCCGGCTCCACCGGTGCGCTGCTGACCGGTGCGACGCTGATCACCAAGCGTATCCATGGCATCCGCCGTGCGGCTATGGCGCCGGTCATCCCCACCACCACCGGCAGCGCCGTGCTTATCGACTGCGGCGCCAACGCCGAGTGTACCCCGGAGTATCTGCTCCAGTTCGCCTATCTGGGCAATTTCTATGCCCAGCGGGTGCTGGGGGTGGCGACGCCCCGCGTGGGCCTGCTGAATATCGGCGCGGAGGACAGCAAGGGCACCGATCTGCAAAAGCAGACCCTGGCCCTGCTGCGCGCGGCGGACGCCCGGGGCGATCTGCACTTCATCGGCAATATCGAGGCCAAGGACGCCATCAAGGGCGGCTGTGACGTGATCGTTACCGACGGCTTCTCCGGCAACGTGATGCTCAAGTCCATTGAGGGCGTGGGCTCCTTCGCCGGCAGCGCCCTGAAGGGAATGTTCAAAAAGAACCTGCTGACGAAGCTCGCCGCCCTGCTGGTGATGCCGGGGCTGAACGCCTTTAAAGCGCGGCTGGACCCCAACAAGGTGGGCGGCACGGCCTTTATCGGCATCTCCAGGCCGGTCATCAAGGCCCACGGCGGCTCCAACGCCGAGGCCATCGAGAACGCGGTGGGGCAGGCCATTCAGGTGGCCGAAAGCGGTATTACCGGGGCCATCGCGGCGCACATAGACAAAATGCAGCTTCCCACCGTATAAATTTACCAAAAAGGTATTGACACTGTCACACGATTGCCGTATTATTTTCGGAGATAACAAGCAAAGAAGGAGGAATACCCTTGACTATGGAAGAGATCTTCAAGACGATGCAGGATCTGATCGCCGAGCAGTTCGCTATCGATGCCGACGAGATCAGCATGGACAGCTCTTTCGTGGACGACCTGGGTGCCGATTCTGTGGATCTGGTGGAATTGGTCATGGCGATGGAAGAGGAGTTTGACATCGGCGAGATCGACGAAGAAGACCTGGCCGGCCTCAAGACCGTCGGCGACTGCGTCCGCTATCTCAACAGCAAGCTGGGCTGATCCGACTATAACGACAGAAAATACGGCCCGGCAGGGCCGTATTTTTTCAGGAGGTTCCTATGGAAGAACTGGAAAAAAAGCTGGGCTACACCTTCCGCGACCCGGAGCTGCTCCGTGCCGCCCTGTACCACAGCTCCTACGCCAACGAGCACCGCAGCGAGGGCATACGCAGCAACGAGCGCTTGGAATTCCTGGGCGATGCCGTGCTGGGCTTTGTGTCCGCCGAGCACCTGTTCAAGAAGCACCCGGAGCTGCCGGAGGGCGATCTGACCCGCATCCGCGCCGCCCTGGTGTGTGAGGAGAGCCTGCACGAGGTGGCCCAGTCCCTGGACCTGGGCAATTATCTGCTGCTGGGCAAGGGCGAGGAGCAGGGCGGCGGCCGCTGCCGGCCCTCCATACTGGCCGACGCCACCGAGTCCGTGTTTGCCGCCGTGTATCTGGACGGCGGGATGGATGCCGCCAGCGACCTCATCCACCGTGTCCTGCTGGACAAGGAGCGCGAGGAGGTGGTGGAGGAGCGCCGCCGGGACTATAAGACGGAGCTGCAGGAGCTGGTCCAGCGCAGAAGCGGCCAGGTGCTGCACTATGAGCTGACGGGGACCTCTGGCCCCGACCATGCCAAGCAGTTCACCTTCCGGGTGACGCTGAACGGCAGAGAGCTTGGCCAGGGCACCGGCCGCAGCAAAAAGGAGGCGGAGCAGTCCGCCGCCCGCAGCGCCCTGGCGCAGTGGAACGAGCAATAAGCAAAAAGAGAACGCCCGCCGGGATTACCACCGGCGGGCGTATTTTTCAGAAGGTGAAGGTATATCCGTCCCGCAGCAGCAGTATCTGCTGGGTGTCTTTTTCCGCTTTACTGAGATGGATCGTGGACTGATGCCCGTCCGCCGAATCTCGCAGCCAAACGGCAGGCATGGTGGGATCGCCGCAGTAGGCCGTGGTGTACATGATGGCCACTGCGTTGCCGATGTCGCTGCCCTCCTGCTGTGCGTATGCGTCAAACAGCCCGGATAGGCTTTCCCCGCTGTAGCGGATGCTGCTCCGGCGTGCGTCCGTGCCGCTTTGCGTCACCGGTCCATAGATAAAGTCACAGGCATAATATACGCCGTCCTGCTTGACGTAATTGAAAACGTGCTCGCTTTCCAGCCAGAATACATAGACGTAACCGACCTCGTCATAGTCGCCGTTCAGCAGCGCGCCGAACAGCGCCGATGTGCCCACGCAGCCGCCGTTGTTCAACTGATACCGCAGCTCCGCCCCTATGCCGGCGTCATCCGGAGCAAAGCTGTAGCCCCGCGCTTCCAAAAACTGCGCGGCGTCGGCCACCGTGGAGATTTTTTCACAGGCCTCCGCAAAGGAGATCCCCGCATCCGCAAGCGCCTGTATCTCTTCGTCAGTGTACTCCCGCTGCTCAAAGGCCTTCCGCTGTTCCTGCTCCTCTTTGCTCAGAACGGGGTACGCGTTTGCCGTGTAGGCAGACGTACTGAAGCCGCACCTTGTCCGCAGCGTATCCGCCAGCTTCTGTGCATCCGCGTTCACATAGTTCTCGCCGGAGAGGACGAGCCAGCAGTCGCCGCGTATCTCAAACGGGTCAAATGCATAATACAGTCCGTCCTGCGCTATGGCGGCATAGGCGCAATAATTGCTGCTGGAATGCAGATCGATGCGCCCGCTTTCCGCATAGTCCCCTGCCAGCAGATACAGCAGCGCGTCCACCCAGCCGCGGGGCTGGCTGCTGCCGCGCAGCAGCGTGGTCTCCACGTCCTGACTGTCGATATCCTCGCTGTCCTGCTGCCGTGCCTTCAGCAGCCGCAGCGCGTCCGGCACGGTGCTCACAGTCGCCGCCATCTCCGCGGTGTCCCCGCTGTCCAGCAGCGCCGTGATCTCCTCCCCGGTCAGCTGCGGTTCGCCGAATACTGCCGGATAGCACACGCCGTCCACGCGGTAACATTCCACACCGTTGGAGGTCACTGCTTTGGCGCTGCTCTCGCCGCACCCCGTCAGCGCCGCCAGCGTCAGCAGGCACAATAGCAGCGCAATACATCTCTTTCGCATGATATTCTCTCCCCTTTTCGTGTTTTTACCATCATAGCACACGGAGTACGGCATGGCAAGCAAAAAGCACCGCCCTCGGCGGTGCTTTTTTGTGCGCATTACGGCTGGTAGTGGTGCGCGTCCTGCAATACCATCTCCTTGACCTTCATCAGCCGTGTGGTGTTGCCGCGCTCGTTCTCGTCCAGCTTCATGGTGATATACCGGATGTTTTGCTCCGTCTCCGGGATCATCACATACTCCAGCGCGTTGACCCGCCGGCGGGTCTTTTCGATATCCTGGGCCAGCAGCTGCATGGTCTTTTCCACCTGTGCCAGCTCCAGCATATCGGCGAATACCGCCTGCATCTTCTCCAGCGCCGCGTCCAGCTCGCCGCTGGTCTGGGCGAAGCCATAGGGCAGCAGCGCGTCGTCGCCGCTGTCGGTCTGGAAGGTGAACACCGGCACGTTCACGCTCATGATGTTCCGGGTGGACACCTCCAGCGACACGCTGCGCCGCGGGCAGGACAGGGCCTCCTCCAGCACCTCCGGTCCCATCAGGGCGGCGGCCACGGTGAAGGCGGCGTTGGCCTCCTTCAACCCCTGCTCCACCTTGGCGCGGAGCGCGCGGTTGCGCCGCACCACGTCCATAAACTGCTTCATCAGCTCGTCCCGCTTGTCCTTCAGCAGCTTGTGGCCCCGGCGTGCGGTCTTCAGCCGGCCCTTCAGCCGGGTCAGCTCCATCCGGGTGGGATTGACAGTCTTTCCCGCCATGGCGCTCACTCCTTCACCGGCAGATACTTGTTCAGCATCTCCGGCTTGATGCGCTTCAGCTCACTGCGGGGCAGCATACGCAGCAGCTCCCAGCCCAGGTCCAGTGTTTGCTCTATGGTGCGGTTCTCGTCGAACCCCTGCGAGACATAGCGCTTCTCGAACTCGTCGGCGAACTTGGCGTACAGCAGGTCCGTGGGACTCAGGGCAGCCTCGCCCAGAATGGTCATCAGCTCCTTGGCCTCCTTACCGCTGGCGTAGGCGGCGAACAGCTGGTTCATGGTGGGCGCGTGATCCTCCCGGGTCTTGCCGGCGCCCACGCCCTTGTCCTTCAGACGGGACAGAGAGGGCAGCACGTCCACCGGCGGCAGGATGTTCTTGCGGTACAGGTCGCGGCTCAGAATGATCTGCCCCTCGGTGATGTAGCCGGTCAGGTCGGGGATGGGGTGGGTCTTGTCGTCCTCCGGCATGGTCAGGATGGGGATCATGGTGATGGAGCCCTTGCACCCCAGCTTGCGGCCGGCGCGCTCGTACATACTGGCCAGGTCGGTGTACAGATAGCCGGGATAGCCGCGGCGTCCGGGGACCTCCTTCTTGGCGGCGGAGACCTCACGCAGCGCCTCGGCGTAGTTGGTGATATCCGTCAGGATCACCAGCACGTGCATATCCTTCTCAAAGGCCAGGTACTCCGCGGCGGTCAGCGCCATACGGGGCGTGGCGATACGCTCCACGGCGGGGTCATTGGCCAGGTTGGTGAACAGCACCGTGCGTTCGATGGCGCCGGTGCGCTGGAACTCCCGCACAAAGAACTCCGACTCCTCAAAGGTGATGCCGATAGCGGCGAACACCACGGCGAAGTTGGAGCTGTCGTCCAGCACCCTGGCCTGTCGGGCGATCTGCGCCGCCAGATTGGCGTGGGGCAGACCGGAGCAGGAGAAAATGGGCAGCTTCTGGCCGCGGACCAGCGTGTTTAGTCCGTCGATGGTGCTGATGCCGGTCTGAATGAACTCGTTGGGATAGTCACGGGCCGCCGGGTTCATGGGCAGGCCGTTGATGTCCCGGTATTCCTCCGCCAGCAGGGCGGGGCCGCCGTCGATGGGTTCGCCCATGCCGTTGAACACGCGCCCCAGCATATCGGCGGATACGCCCAGCTGCAAGGGGTGGCCCAGGAAGCGGATGGTGGCGTCCCGCAGGTTGATGCCGGCGGAGGAGTCGAACAGCTGGACCACGGCGCGGTCGCCGTTGACCTCCAGCACCTTGCAGCGGCGGACCTCGCCGCTGTGCAGCTGGATCTCCGCCAGCTCGTCATAGGTGACGCCCTCCACATGGTCCACCACCATCAGGGGACCGGACACCTCGTGGATGGTACGGTATTCCTTCATCATTCCTCTTCACCAGCCTTTCGGATCAGCTCGGCGATCTCGCGCTCCATATCAGCGCGGACGGCGGCGTAGTTGGCGGCGTATTCCTCTGCGGCGGCGTACTTGGCCCAGCCCAGCTTCTCCCGGGCGGGGATGGCGTACAGCGCGGATGGGGCCACGGCCTTGTCCACAGCGCCGCGGCACAGGGACTCGTAGTGTAGGATCAGCCCCAGCAGCTGCATCTGCCGGTCAAAGCTGGAGTAGGAGTCCACGTCCATAAAGGCATTCTGCTGCAGGAAGTCCTCCCGCAGCATCCGGGCGATCTCCAACGTCAGCTGGTCGTGGGCGGACAGGGAATCCTTGCCCACCAGCTGGACGATCTCGTTCAGCTCGTTCTCCTCCTGCAAAAGGTGCATGGCGCGGTTGCGGTTCCGGATGAAGTCCTCACCCATGTTCTCGTTGAACCAGGGCGTCACCGCGTCCAGATACAGGGAGTAGGAGTTCAGCCAGTTGATGGCCGGGAAGTGGCGGCGATAGGCCAGCGAGGCGTCCAGCGACCAGAAGACCTTGACGATACGCATGGTGGCCTGTGCCACCGGCTCACTCAGGTCGCCGCCGGGAGGCGACACCGCGCCCACGGCGGTCAGGGAGCCGGTGCGCTCGTCGCTGGCCAGGCACTGCACCACGCCGGCGCGCTCATAGAACTGCGCCAGACGGGAGGCCAGATAGGCGGGATATCCCTCCTCGCCGGGCATCTCCTCCAACCGGCCGGACATCTCGCGCAGGGCCTCGGCCCAGCGGGAGGTAGAGTCGGCGATGACGGCCACATCGTAGCCCATGTCGCGGAAATACTCCGCGATGGTGATGCCGGTGTAGACCGATGCCTCACGGGCGGCCACAGGCATATCCGAGGTGTTGGCGATCAGCACCGTACGCTTCATCAGGCTCTCGCCGGTGCGGGGGTCGGTCAGTTCCGGAAACTCCCGCAGTACGTCGGTCATCTCGTTGCCGCGCTCGCCGCAGCCGATATAGACCACGATGTCCACGTCGGCCCACTTGGCCAGCTGGTGCTGCACCACGGTCTTGCCGGAGCCGAAGGGCCCGGGCACGGCGGCGGTGCCGCCCTTGGCGATGGGGAACATGGTGTCGATGACACGCTGGCCGGACTGCAAAGGCTTTACCGGCGGGAATTTCTTTTTATAGGGGCGGCCCACGCGGACGGGCCACTTCTGCACCATGGTCAGCTCACGCACCTCACCGTTGGCCAGCTTCACCCGGGCGATGGGCTGGGTGATGTTGTACTGTCCGGCCTCGGCCAGCCACGCCACCGTGCCCGCGGCGCCCTTGGGCACCATGATCTTGTGCAGCACGGACTCCGTCTCCGGCACGGTGCCCAGAATGTCGCCCACAGCCACGGTGTCGCCCACAGCGGCGGTGGGGGTAAAGTCCCACAGCCTGTCGCGGTCCAGCGGCGGCACCTGAATGCCGCGGGTGATGTTGCTGCCCACCCGGCGGACGATCTCCTCCAGCGGACGCTGGATGCCGTCATAGATATTCTCGATCAGGCCGGGGCCCAGCTCCACGCTCAGCGGTGCGCCGGTGGTGACCACATCAGCGCCGGGACCCAGACCGGACGTCTCCTCATACACCTGTATGGAGGCCCGGTCGCCGGTCATATTCAGGATCTCTCCGATCAGCTGCTGGGGGCCTACGCGCACCACGTCCGCCATGTTGGCGTCCGCCATGCCGTCCGCCACCACCAGCGGGCCGGAGACTTTGATGATCTTACCCATTCTCTTGCTCCTTTCAGGAAATATCCGCGCCCACGGCGCGTTCCACCGCGTCGTGCAGGGCGGCCCCGGCGATGCCCAGCGAACCGGTCTTGCCGGGGATGAGGATAACGGCGGGCAGGGGTGCGTCCTTATACCGGGCGATCTCGGCGGTCAGCTGCTGCGCCAACTGCTCGGTGATATAGATGACGGCGTAGTCCTCCTGCGCCAGGCGGTGCAGCGTTCTGCGCCCCGCGTCGGTATCCTCGGTGGGGAACACGTCCAGCCCCAGCGCACGGAAGCCCAGCACGCTGTCCCGGTCCCCAATAACGGCGATCTTATACATATTGCTCACGCAGCCTTTCCCGGAGCGCCTCCGCCGGCACACCGGCCATCCGGCCGGACAGCACGGTACGCACCGCCGTCCACTCCGCTTCCTTTGCCGCCAGATAGCCCAGCGCCACCTCTACGCCGAAGGGTACCCGGCGTGCCGCGCCGGCGGCGCGGAGCACCGCGTCGTCGCAGGCTTTCTCAAAGGCGGTCAGGCTGCCGCCCTTGGCGGCCTCGTCTCCCAGCTCCGCCGCCCGGGCGAAGGCCGTGCCCCGCCACAGCGCGGCAGCGCCGCTGCCGCTTCCGGCGCGGATCGCCTCCGGCGTCACGCTGCCGCCGGGGAACAGCACCTCCCGCAGGAAGCCGGCGTCCAGCCCCAGCCTCTGGGTGCGGATGAGTGAGCGCAGGTTCGCCGCGTCGATCATGGCGCGGACGTAGTCCTGCAAATAGGGGATACGGCTGTCCGCCGCCAGCTTTTCCAGCCGCGCGAAGTAGGCCCGATCCAGGATGCAGTCGCTGCTGCGGGCGCTGCCCGTCTCGGCCAGCACCCGCTGGGCCTCATCGGCCGCGGCGGCCATGTCGGCAGGCAGAAAGTCCCAGCCGCCGTTTTCGGCGTGTTTTTTCTGCATCGTCTCTGCCGGTACGGTCCCGGCGTCGATCAGCAGACGCTCCGCATCCTGCGGTGCTTTCAGCAGCGTTTTGATGTTGTGGTAGTCGTATTTCAGCCGGAACACGTCCAGCACCTCCGCCTCCGGCATAAAGCGGGAAACGTCGGCGAACACCGCCTCGCGCTGCGCGCTCAGCGCCGCCTGCAGGGACGGCTCATCGTGTACGGGCGCGTAGCCCCACTCGCTCAGCAGCTGGGCGCACGCCTCGACGGAGGGTGCCGTCAGCAGCTGCTCCAGCCGCTGTGCCGTCAGCAGCCGGCGCTCCATGGCGCGTATGCGGGCGGACAGGAACAGATAGTCCGTGTCCTTTCTCCGTTTTGTCAAAGGGACGCCCCCTTTCAGTCAAACAGCACGGCGGCCACGGCGGAGGAGTCCTCCTGCCGTGCCCGGCGCAGCAGCTCGGCAAAGCCGCAGTTGATCTCCATGCGGCCCCGCTGCAGTACCACGCCGCCGCCCGTCTCCCGGGTGTCGGCAGCCAGGGTGAAGCCCGCGCCGGGCTTTTTGCCGTTGGCGGCGTCCACCACCGCCTGACCCACCGTGTCCCGGTCGGCGGCGGAGAACACCAGCGCCTCGCCGCCCTGCCCGTTTTCCGCGGCCAGCGATGCCAGCAGGTCGATATACTCCGGGCGCGGCAGCTTCAGCAGCGCGTCGGCGGCGCGGGCGAAGGCCTCGTCCAGCATCCGCTGCTTCTCCGCCAGTACCCGCTGGCGGCAGGCCAGACGGCTGCCGCCCTCCAGGCGCTCCACCTGCTCGCGCTCCAGCACCTTGCAGCGGGCCTCGCCCTCGCGGAGCAGCTTGTCCGCCTCGGCGCGGTACTGGGCCAGGATAGCCTCGGCCTCCGCCGCCGCCTGGGCGGCGATGTCGGCGCACTCGGCCTGTGTGTCGGCCTCCATGCGTGCGATGATCTTGTCGATACCGTTCATAGGCGCACCCGCCTTACTTCATGATGTTCAGGGAGATCATAATGGTCGCCACCAGAGACAGGATGGCGTAGAACTCCACGATGCCGCAGTAGATGATGCCCTTGGTAGCGGCCTCCGGGTGCTTGGCCACGATGTTGATGGACGCGGCGGCCACGCGGCCCTGGAAGATGGCGCTCAGCCAGCCGCCCAGCATGATGGGCAGGCAGGCGGCGAAGAAGGACAGCCCCTGGGTCAGGGAGAGATCCAGCACGCTGCCGCTGAGCAGGCCGGTCTGGCCCAGCACCAGGAACAGCGCCACAAAGCCGTACAGGCCCTGGGTGCCGGGCAGCACCTGCAGGATCAGGCACTTGGTGGACTTATCGGGGTCCTCGCTGGTCAAGCCGGCGGCGGCCTCACCCACCATACCGGTGCCCTTGGCGGAGCCGATGCAGCACAGGCCGGCGGTCAGCGCCGCGCCCAGGATGGCGAAACCCAGTCCGCCCACAGATTCAAGAAAAGCTAACATGATTTAGTATCCTCCTTAATGATCTCTACGTGTTTGGCCCGGACGCGCAGGGGACGGTAGGCCTTGCCGCCGTCCTTGTAGAAGCGTCCGAAAAATTCCAGAAATTGCAGGCGCATATCGTGGACGTAGCAGCCCAGCAGGTTCAGCGCCAGGTTCAGCATATTGCCGACGAATGCGATGATGATGAAGGTGACCACGTTGCCGGTGGTGGCGCCCAGCATATTGAACACCTGGGCCAGCACTGCGCCGGACAGCATCAGCGCCATCAGCCGGACGTAGGACAGGATATCGCTGAAGAAACCCGTCACGCCGTTGTACACCGCCGCCACGAAGCCCGTCACCTTGCCGAAGCCCTTTTTGCCCCGGCCCGCGCCGTATACCAGCATAAGAACGCCCGCGATCAGCACCACCGGCACGCCGGATACACTGCCGATGCCAAGCACCGCAAGACCCGTGCCCGCCAGAATGATCCACCAGGTGATCTCGTCAAACAGGGCATCCATAAAGCAGCCCTTTTTGCATTTTTCCACCACGCTGACGGTCATGCCGGTGAACACCTGCAAGGCGCCCAGGATCAGCGAGCCCACCATGATGGCCATGGTGTCGTCCAGGGGTGAGAACAGCGCCGGCAGGGCAAAGGTGCTCTCCGGGTCAAAGAACTTGAAGAGCTGCGGCAGGAAGTCGCCGAAGAAGCTGCCGGTCATGGCGCCGAAGACCACGGTGGTCACGCCGCACCAGAAGATCATCTCCATAAAGCTGCGGTCGTCCGGCCGTTTTTTCTTCAGGAACAGCCATGAGCCGAGGAGCATCAGCAGCCCGTAGCCGATGTCCGCCATCATCATGCCGAAAAACAGGATGAAGAACGGTGCCATCACCGGGTTGGGGTCCACGCCGTCGTAGGCCGGCAGGGAGTACTGCTCGGTGATGCAGTTCATGGACCGCGCCACCGCGTTGTCCTCCAGCAGCACCGGCACCTCCGGTATCTGCTCCGTCGTGGGATCGGACAGGGTGTAGTCGCAGTCCGCCGTGTCCAGATACGCCGTCAGCCTTGCCGTCTTTTTCTCCGGCACCCAGCCGTCGAATGCCACGATGCACCCGTCGGTCAGCAGTCTGCGGCGGTTTTCCTCCCGCTGCAGGCGGGAGGCCAGCCGGTCGGCGCACAGATACAGCTCCGGCAGCCGTTCCGCCAGCTCATCCAGCCGCTTTCGCAGGGCCTCCTGCTGCCTCTTGACCTCTGCCAGCCGGTCCGCGTCCCGCCGCAGGTTTTCCTCCGGCGTGCCGGTGCGGCCCTTCAGGGGTGAGGCTGCGAAGCCCCGGCCCCGCAGCAGCTCCAGCACCGGTGCCGTCGCTGCCTTGTGGGTGATGAGCAGCACGCACTGCTGCTGCCGGTCGGCGGAGAGCAGATGCAGCTCGCTCTCCGGATATTCGTTTTGTACCTGCCCACACAGTTCGTCCCAGGGGACGAAGGGCGGCAGTACGCCCAGGGTCACGTCGCAGCAGCGTGTCTCCGTCAGCTCCAGGGGCAGGTCCAGACTCAGCCAGGGCCCCAGGGTGATCCGGTCGGTCTCCAGCTGGGCGGCCAGCGCCGTCAGCTGCTGTAATCGTCCCGCTGCCTCGTTGACCTGGCGGGCCAGCGCCAGCCCGTCGGCCAGCCCCGTCTCGCTCAGGTATTCCGCCTCGCCGATGGCGGGGCGGGGCGCCAGCAGCGGCGCTTTCTTGGGCGGCGCAGCCCGCCGCAGGGCGTCGATCGCCGTCTGTACCTGCCGCTGGCGGGCCAGGCAGTCCGCCGTCTCGCTGTCGCAGCGCCGCAGGCTCTCCGGCGCATCCGGCGCGTCCGGCTCACTGATCTCCACGCAGCCCATACGCTCCAGCTGCCGCAGCAGCGCGTCGTGGTCCCGCTCCAGCGCCAGCACCTGCAGGCGCTTCATTTTTGCAATGGGCATTTACCGCTTCACCACCTTTTCCACGATGGCGCGGACAGCCGTGTCCATGCGCTGCTCCGCCTGCTGTCGTATGGCTGTGCAGGTGCGCTCGGCGTCGCTTCGCAGGGCGGCGTCCGCCGCCTGTCCGGCTTCACCGGCCCGCTGCATGGCTTCGTTCTCCAGCACCTTCACGGCGTTCTGCGCCTCACGCACCAAATCGTCGCCGTCCCGGCGGGCCTGCTCGGCCAGCGCCCGGGCGGCGCGCTGGGCCTCGGCCTTCTGCTCCAGAAGCCGCTGCTCCGCCGCCTGCAGCTGGTCTATTTTTTCACGGTACAGTTTACTCACCGCCTTTCCTGATCTGGGAAACAGACAGGGGAAGACCCCGTTTCCGGAAGCCGTCCCCCTTTGAAGTATATATTCCGCGGAGGAAACTCCCTTCGCCTGCCTCTGATTACACATAGTTTATCATACCACAAAAGCACGGGGAACAACAACAGGCAGAATGGCAAAAATAACCGGCATCCTTTGTGCAGGGTGACAATAAGATGACAGACAGGTAAGAAATAAGTGGTGGCATTTTTTTGCCCCATGTGGTATACTCTTCCTATATTGGAACAGTATTCCCGTTTTGCGGGAGTGTATAATGACGTGAGGTGTGTCATGACCTATCTGAAAGCGATCCTGTTGGGACTGGTGCAGGGCATAGCGGAATTCCTGCCCATCTCCAGCTCCGGCCATCTGGCCATTGCCCGCAATCTGCTGAATATGGAGGGCGCGGGGAGCATTCCGGAGTTCTTCGACGTGCTGCTCCACCTGGGCACGCTCATTGCTGTGTTCGCCGCCTATTGGAGCGACATCCGCGACATGGTGGTGGAGTTCTTCCGGGGCATCGGCGACCTGGCGCACCGCAGCACCCCCACGCCGGTGCCGCCCGCCCGCCGGCTCATCCTGCTGATCATCGTCGGCACGCTGCCGCTGTTTGCGGTGCTGCCCATCCGCAAGACAGTGCAGGGCCTGGGCGACAATATGTATTTCGTGGGCGCGGCGCTGATCTTCACCGGCTTCCTGCTGTTCCTGTGCGACCGGGTGCGCCGTGGCCGCAAGACCGAGCGCAGCGCTACCTGGCTGGACGCTCTGCTGGTGGGCGTGGGGCAGGCGGTGGCCACGCTGCCCGGCGTCTCCCGCTCCGGCATGACCATCACCGCCGGGTGCTTCGTGGGCTATGAGCGTCGCTTCGCCGTGCGCTTTTCCTTCCTGCTGAGCATCCCCGCCGTGCTGGGCGCCAACATCCTCTCCATCAAGGACGCGGTGCAGGCCGGCATCGTCGGCGCGGAGGTGCCCATGTATCTGGTAGGCGTGGCCGTGGCCGCCGTGACGGGTTATCTGTGCATCCGGCTTCTGAAGTATATCGCGGACAAGGGCCGTTTCGGTGCCTTCGCCTACTACTGCTGGGCGGTGGGCGTGCTGACCCTTGTTCTGCAGGGCATCAAGTGAGGTAGATAGACTATGGCATCGACACAAAAGAAAGGAAATACCCGCAAAAAAACGCCTGCCCCGCCGCCCCCGCCGGCGTATAACGCCGCGGCGCGTGTGGCCGGCGGCATCGTCTGCGCCCTGCTGGCGCTGTGCGTGCTGGTGAGCTATTTCAACGTGGACGCCCTCCTCCTGGTGTGGATCGCCAGGGTGCTCAAGGGTGCGCTGGGCTACGGCTATTACCTGACGGCCCCGGTGCTGGCGGCTATTGCCGTCATCCAGCTGGGCCATCGGGGACGGCCCGTCGTCCTGCGTACCACCTGCGTGGCGCTGCTGCCCCTGCTGGTGGGCGTGCTGTGCCACCTGACCCTGTGCCGCACAGCCTACACCCTCGGCCTGGACAGCGTCAAGACCCTCTGGACCGACGGACAGGCCCTCAAGTGCGGCGGCGTGCTCTCCGGCGGCCTGGCCGTGGGCTGCGAAGCCCTGGTCAGCAAGGTGGTGTCCATCATCGTGTTCGTGGTGGTGCTGCTGGCCGCCCTGCTGGGCGCCCTGCACCTGACGCCCCAGGAGGCCGCACAGCGCGTCCGCAGCTATGGCGAGAGCCTGCGCCGTGACGACGAGGACGCGGATGACGAAGCCCTCCCGGAGGGTTTCACCCCCACCGCCGCTCCCGCCCCGGCAAAAAAGCCTGCCAAGGGCCGCAGGCGCCCCAATATCGACATCCCGCTGGACGGCGAGCGCGACGACACGGTCCTCCCGCCCGCCAGCTCCTTCTTCCCCCGCCGCAGCGATGATATCCGCACGCCGGATCAGGTGCTGCGGGGCGGCCCCGCCCCCGCGCCCCAGCCCCTCAGCGACGAGCCCGCACCGCCCGCCGCTCCGGCGGAGGCCCCCGCCCCGAAAAAGCCCCTCAGCGACAAGCAGAAAAAAGCCCAGCTGCAGCAGGAGGTGGAGAGCGCCGCCCAGGAGGTCAGCGACGCCATCGAGCAGGAGCTGGCCCAGGGGGAGGAGACCTACCGCTACCCGCCCATCACCCTGCTGGAGCAGAACCGCGGCGGCAACTACACCGAGGTGGGCGCCGAGCTGCGGAACAACTCCAAGCGCCTGGCGGACACCCTGCGCTCCTTCGGCGTGGACGCCCGCGCCGGCGAGGTCATCCATGGCCCCTCCGTCACCCGCTACGAGTTCACCCTGGACCAGGGCGTCAAGCTTAGTAAGATCACGAACCTCCAGGACGATATCGCCCTGGCGCTGGGTGCCAGCGGCGTCCGCATCGCCCCGGTGCCCAACAAGATATCCGCCGTGGGCATTGAGGTCCCCAACCGCACCGTCACCGCCGTGCGGATCCGCGACGTCATTGAATCCCGCGAGTTCATCGACCATCCCTCCCCGGTGGCCTTTGCTGTGGGCAGGGATATCGGCGGCAGCAACATCGTGGGCAACATCGCCCGTCTGCCCCATGTACTCATCGCCGGCACCACCGGCTCCGGTAAATCCGTCTGCACCAACTCCCTCATCGTCAGCCTGCTCTACAAGTCCACGCCGGACGAGGTCCGTTTTATCATGGTGGACCCCAAGATGGTGGAGCTGGCGCCCTACAACGGTATCCCGCACCTGCTCATCCCCGTGGTCACCGACCCCAAAAAGGCCGCCGGCGCCCTGCAATGGGCGGTGTTCGAGATGATGAAGCGCTACAAGATGTTCTCTGAAAAGGGCGTCAAGGACCTGGCGGGCTATAACGCCCTGTCCGAGACGGACGAGGACGTGAAAAAGCTGCCCACCGTGGTGGTGGTCATCGACGAGCTGGCCGACCTGATGCTGGTGGCGGCCAAGGAGGTGGAGGAGTCCATCTGCCGTGTGGCCCAGATGGGCCGTGCCGCCGGTATGCACCTGGTCATCGCCACCCAGCGTCCCTCGGCGGACGTGATCACCGGTCTGATGAAGGCCAATATCCCCAGCCGCATCGCCTTCGCCGTGGCCAGCTCCATGGAGTCCCGCATCATTCTGGACACCACCGGCGCGGAGAAGCTGGTGGGCAAGGGCGATATGCTCTACTTCCCTCTGGGCGACGCCAAGCCCACCCGTGTTCAGGGCTGCTTCATCACCCCGGAGGAGATCGACCGTGTGGTGAAGTTCGTCAAGGACGAGGCCGGCGAGGCCCATTACGACCAGGACGTGATCGAGAAGATCCAGCAGGCGGTGGACGCCAAGGCCGACAAGGGCGGCAAGGCCCCCTCCGGCGACGTGTCCGACGACGGCGACGATGCCGACGAGCTGCTCTCCGCCGCCGTAGAGGTGGTGCTGGAGACGGGTCAGGCCTCCGTGTCCATGCTCCAG
>OLPS01000953.1_pt1 | contig 33618 bp, 21 predicted proteins | sample 1673071 | NCBI WGS metagenome assembly OLPS01 (sample SAMEA3136752, study PRJEB25190) | human gut metagenome | reverse complement strand
GGTTGCTCTCATTAAATATTTTTGAGGATAGAGGCCTACGGGCTTATGCGTTTGCGCAGCAAACGCTTTTGAATGCGCGCTGCCGCGCGGCAGCGTCAGCATTTCGAAAACGCTCAGATTTCGCTAAAAAACCTGTCTTACAGGAGGAAAAACGCACATGAAAGGAACAGCCGTTTATCATTCGCCGTTTGGGAAAATGCAGCTGGACTGGGAGGACGGCGCGGTCACGGCCTTGCGTCTCGCCCCGTCCGGCGCCTGCGAGGGAACGCCGAACGCGCTGACCGCACGGGTATTCCGTCAGCTGGACGAGTATTTTTTCGGGACGCGCCGGACGTTCGATTTTCCCTGCCGCCTGCACGGCACGCCCTTCCAGCAAAGGGTCTGGGCGGCGCTGCGTGACATCCCCTATGGCGAAACGCGCAGCTACAAACAGCTCGCCGAGGCCATCGGCCAGCCGAACGCCTGCCGCGCGGTGGGCATGGCAAATCACGCGAACCCCATCCTCATCGTCATCCCCTGCCACCGCGTTATCTGCGCGGACGGCTCGCCGGGCGGCTACGCCGGCGGCGCGGAAATGAAAAAGGCGCTGCTGCGGCTCGAGCAGGCGGGCGGAGCATGACCTGCGGAAGCAGCGGCGGCTGTCCGGATTACAGCTTTGGTTTCAAACGTCTGAAAGGGGTCATTCCATGATCTACACGGTAACACTCAACCCCGCACTGGATAAAACGGTGGAGATCCCCGGCATGGCGCTCGACACCGTCAACCGCATCACCGAAATGCGCACCGATCCCGGCGGCAAGGGCATCAACGTGAGCAAGGTGATCGCGAAGCTCGGCGGAGAGAGCTGCGCGGTCGGCATCCTCGGCGGCGGGAGCGGAAAAATGCTCGAAAAGCTGCTCGAAAACGAAAATTTCACCGCGCGGTTCCGCTTTGTCGAGGGACAGACCCGCACCAACCTCAAGATCATCGACCGCGAGGGGCACACGAACACCGACATCAACGAGCCGGGTCTGACCGTCACGGCGGCCGAGCTGGACGCGCTGCTGCGCGAGCTGCTGGCGGAGCTCCGGCCGGGCGACATCGTCGTTCTCGCCGGAAGCCTGCCGAAGGGCGCGCCGCAGGACACCTACCGCACCTGGTCGGCCGCGTGCAAAAAGGCGGGCGCACGGGTCTTTCTCGACGCGGACGGCGCGCTGCTCGCGGAAGGGATCAAGGCCGCGCCGCACCTCATCAAGCCGAACGACGGCGAGCTGTCGCGGCTGGCAGGGAAAAAGCTCGAGACCCTCGAGGAGCTGACTGCCGAGGGCAGAAAGCTGCTCGAGCGCGGCATCGAACGGGTCGTGATCTCGCTCGGCGGCCGCGGCGCGCTCTATCTGCGAAAGGGCAGCACGATCTACGCCGAGGGTCTCAGGATCCCGGTCGGCAGCACGGTCGGCGCAGGCGACAGCGTGGTCGCGGCGCTCGCGTATGCCGAGGCACAGGGACTGAGCGAGGAGGAGGCCGTCCGCCTCTCGACCGCCGCCGGTGCGGCGAACGTCATGTGCAGCGGCACGCAGGCCGCCGAACGCGAGGCCGTCGAGGCGCTGCTCCCGAAGGTGCGCTTTACCCGTCTGCGGCCGTGAGCGCCGTCCGCGCGGCGTCAAGGTGCTGTAAAGGAAAACCCGGCGCACCGGAAAAGCGGTAAAGTTATAAAGTCACAGCGTTTCAAAGTTATAACGTTTCATGCAATCTATCCCGGCGGAACAGGACGTTTTCCGCCGGGATTTTCGCGTTCTGCGAACCGAGATGCGGCGTAAAGTTGCAACGTTTTAACGTTATAACGTTACAGCTTTGCGTCGCCCGGCGAAAAAAAGATTGACAGCCGGAGAAAATGCAGTATATTCTTATCTCAGAAAAATACCGCACAGACAGAAAAAGGAAAGGGAGATTTCGGTATGTCGGAGCTGTCGAGCATCAAAAGTCAGGCGCTGACCGAACGGATCGAGGAGCGTTTGTTTGCGTACATTCTGGACAACCATCTGAAGGTCGGGGCGAAGCTGCCGAACGAGCATGAGCTGGCGGCGCATTTCGAGGTCAGCCGAGGCACCGTCCGCGAGGCGGTCAAGCTGCTCGTCTCGCGCGGCGTTCTGCGCGTCAAGCACGGCTCGGGCACCTACGTCGCGTCCCTGTTCCCGCTCCACGCCAATCCGCTGGGTCTGGACGCGGTGGAGGACAAGCTGCAGCTCGCGCTCGACCTGACCGACGTGCGGCTCATGCTCGAGCCGACGATCGCGGCGCTCGCGGCGCAGAACCGCACGGACGAGGAGGTCGAGCAGCTGGCCGAATACTGCGACGCGGTGCGCGAAAAGATCGAGGCCGGGGAGGACTACCTCATCGAGGATATGCGCTTTCACTGGTACCTCGCGAAATGCTCGCACAACATGGTCGTCGAGCCGCTGATGCCGATTATCGACGCGGCCGTGATCTCGATCGCCAACATCACGCGCAAGGAGCTGCTCACCATGACCATCGACACGCACAAGGAGATACTGGACGCCGTGCGCGACCGCGACCCGCAGGCCGCCCGCAGCGCCATGTCCGTGCATCTCGACATGAACCGCATCTTCATCCGCCAGACGAAAACGGGGCGATGAGACTGTCGAGACTGTCGCGAAACTACAGTTTCGCCGACAAGTGTGTTCTGGCTTCGCAGAACACGGACGTCCGAAAGTTCCCATGCGGAAACTTTCTCCCTCTGGGAGTATAAAAACCGAGGTACACGCCCCCGGTTTTTATTATTTGCTTCGCAAATATTATTTTATGCGCGCTGCCGCGCGGCAGCGGCAGCATCGTGAATACAGACTTTTTCGACAGTCTCTCAAGCGCCTGCATCGCAGGCGCTTTTTTTCGCGCAGTCTAAAGTTGTCCGATGTTTTTTTCTCGCTTTTTCTTATTTCCCGCGCATTTCCTGCAAAAATGCGCAAACCGTTTACGTAATTTGATGGTTTTGCACGATTTTATAAAAAAATTTTATTGCAAAAGTAGAAAGCATTTTGGACAACTTGAAACACATCTTTTCAAAAATTATAATGCTGAGTATAGAGACCTGCTCCGGACAGCCGGCGTTTCCGGGGGGTCAGCATAGAAAATTTTCGGGTGAAAAGATATTACAGGAGGAATGCGTTATGTTACGCAGCGAACATATTCTGAAGGGTCTGGGCAACCAGTATTACCGGGCAACCTACAAATCCATGGGCTTTACCACCGAGGATCTCAAGCGTCCGCTCATCGGCATCGCGAACGCCTGGAGCGAGTGCGTGCCCGGCCACTACAACCTGCGTCAGGTCGCGCAGCGCGTCAAGGACGGCATTTACCGCGCAGGCGGCACGCCCATCGAGTTCGGCGTCATCGGCGGCTGCGACGGCATGGGTCAGGGCCACGACGGCATGCACTTCATCATGCCCTCGCGCGAGCTGATCGCCAACTCCATCGAGTCCATGGCGCAGATCAACCTGTTCGACGGTCTCGTCCTGCTCGGCTCGTGCGACAAGATCGTTCCGGGCATGCTGATGGCGGCGGCCCGTCTGGACATCCCGTGCATCTTCCTGCCGGGCGGCCCGATGGAGGGCGGCGTCGAGTTCGACGGCCGTCAGGCCGACCAGACCTCTGCCACCGAGGCTTATGGTATGCTTTCCGCCGGAAAGATCACGGAGGCGGAGTATGTGGCGCTGGAGGATACCGCCTGCCCGGGCTGCGGCTCGTGCTCCTACCTCGGCACCGCGAACACCATGTGCGCCCTCGCGGAAGCGCTCGGCATGACCCTGCCGGACGGCGGCACCGCCCCGGCGACCTCCGCCGTTCGCATGATGAAGGCCGAGGAGACCGGCGTCAAGATCATGGAGCTGGTCGAGAAGAACATCACCGCCCGCCAGATCATCACCGACGGCTCCATCCGCAACGCCATCAAGGCATGTCTGGCCATGAGCGGCTCGACCAACGCCGTCATGCACCTGACCGCCATCGCCTACGAGGCTGAGCTCGGCATCAAGGTGCTCGACGAGTTCGACAGCCTGTCCGACACCACGCCGCAGCTGGCGCGCATGAACCCGTCCTGCAAGTACAGCATCGTGGACTTCTACAAGGACGGCGGCGTTCCGCGTCTGATGGAGAACCTGCGCTCCATGCTCGAGACCGACGTCATGACCGTCACCGCGCACACCCTCGCGGAGAATATCGACAGCCACAAGTACCTGTACCCGGCGACCGGTCTGGTCAACCACACGCTCGACGACCCGTTCGGCTACACCGGCGGCGTCGCTGTCCTTCGCGGCAACCTCGCGCCCGACACCGGCATCACCAAGCCCGGCGCGTTCGACAAGAGCCTGCATCACTTCAAGGGCGAGGCCATCTGCTTCGACTCCGAGGAGGCCGCAGAGGAGGCTATCCTCGCCGGCAAGATCCATGACGGCCACGTCGTCGTCATCCGCTACGAGGGCCCGAAGGGCGGCCCCGGCATGCGCGAGATGTTCAAGGCCATGAAGTACCTGTACGGCCGCGGCCTCGCCAAGACCACCGCGCTCATCACTGACGGCCGCTTCTCCGGCACGAACAACGGCTGCTTCGTCGGCCATATCTCCCCGGAGGCGGCAGAGGGCGGCCCGATCGCCATCGTCCATGACGGCGATACCATCGAGATCGACGTTGATAACAAGCAGCTCAACCTGCTCGTGCCCGACGAGGAGATCGAGGCGCGTCTCAAGCAGTGGAAGCGCCCCGAGCCCAAGTTCAAGAAGGGCTGGCTCGGCCTGTACTGCAAGCTCGCGGCCTCCGGCTCTGAGGGCGGCGTCATGAAGTTCGACCACCTGTAAGCCGACAGAAAGGGGAATTTCACTATGGATGGAGTAACCGTATCCGTTCTGGGCGCTCTGGCCGCTCTCGTCGTGGCCATCGTACTCATTCTGAAAAAGGTCCAGCCGACCTACGCCATGCTGATCGGCGCGGTCGCCGGCGGCCTTATCGGCGGCGCCGGTCTGACCGGAACCGTAAACTATATCATCTCGGGCACGCAGGGCATCGTCTCCGCCATCATCCGCATCGTGACCGCCGGCATCCTCGCCGGTGCGCTGATCGAGAGCGGCGCGGCCGAGCGTATCGCGGAAGCGATCATGAATAAACTGGGCGCGAAGCGCTGCCTGATCGCGATCACGCTCGCGACGTGGGTCCTGACCGCCGTCGGCGTGTTCGGCGACGTCGCGTGCATCACGGTCGCACCGATCGCCCTTCAGATGGCGAAGCGTGCAGGCTATCACAAGATGGGCGTTCTGATGGCGCAGCTCGGCGCGGTCCGCGCGGGCAACGTCATGAGCCCGAACCCGAACGACATCGCGGCGGCTGAGGGCTTCGGCGTGCCGCTGACCTCGATCATCGCGGTCGGCATCATCCCGGCCGTCGTGGCTCTGATCGTCACCTCGCTCCTCGCCTACCATCTGCGCATGCGCGGCACCGAGATCGCGGACAGCGACGTCAACACGGTCGACAGCAAGGATCTGCCTCCCCTGTGGGCGGCGCTCGCCGGTCCGTTCGTCACCATCGCCATCCTGGTCCTGCGCCCGATCGCCGGCATCACCATCGACCCCCTGATCGCGCTCCCGGTCGGCGGCATCGTCGGCACCATCGCGATGGGCAAGACCAAGGAAATGGGTCACTATTTCACCGCCGGTCTCGCGAAGATGAGCGGCGTGGCCATGCTGCTGGTCGGCACGGGCGCGCTCGCGGGCATCATCTCCAACTCCTCGCTCAAGGACGTTATCATCTCCGGCATTGAAACGCTCGGCCTGCCCGCCTTCATGCTCGCGCCGATCGCCGGCATGATGATGGGCGCGGCGACCGCGTCCGCTACCGCAGGCACGACCCTCGCAAGCCAGATCTTCGGGCCGACCGTAGTCGCGAGCGGCATCGCGCCGCTGGCTGCCGCAGCCATGACCAACGCGAGCGTATTCGTCTTTGACGGTCTGCCGCACGGCTCGTTCTTCCACGTCAGCGCAGGCGGCGTCAACATGGGCATCAACGAGCGACTCAAGCTGCTCGGCTACGAGGCCATCAACGGCTTCGCCATGCTGGCCGTCAGCACCCTCGTGTTCGGCGTGTTCCGCGTACTGGGATAAAAGACTGTCGCGAAACTTCACAGGAATAAAAGACGAGACCGCTTTTAAGCGGTCTCGTTTTCGTCTGTCGGAAAAAGGAGCGGCTTTCGCCGCTCCCCTTTTTGCATTTTCTGCGCATTTCTGGTTGTTTTCTGCTCAGTTTACTTCCTGCATCTGTAAATCATGGTCACGATCTGCGCTCTCGTGCAGTTATCGTTCGGGGCGAACGCGGTCTCGCTCACGCCCTTCGCAACATCGTTTTCGACCGCCCAGAGCACTGCATTATAGTAGTACGCAGCCGCGGGAACGTCGGTGAACGGGTTTTCGCCGCCGGATGCCGGGGACTGCTGCGCGCGCCACAGGAAGGTGACGATCTGCGCACGGGTGCAGCTGGTGTCTGGAGCGAACGCGGTCTCGCTCACGCCCTTCGCGACGCCGTTTTCGACCGCCCACGCGACTGCCTTCGCGTAATAAGCGTCCGCCGGGACATCGGCAAAGCTGCTCAGCGTTTTCGGCTCGGGTGAGCCTGCCGCACGCCACAGGAAGGTGACAGCCTGCGCACGGGTGCAGCCGGCGTTCGGGGCAAACAGCGTATCGCTCGTGCCGCCGGTCACGCCTTCCTGCGCCGCCCAGAGGACTGCATCATAGTAATAATCCTCCGCGTGCACATCGGTGAAGAAGTTGAGCATGGTGTTGTCGTCCATAAAGACCGCCTTCACCGTGATCTTGCCCGCAGGCATGACGAAGGTGTACCTGCCGCCGCCCTTGTCGGTCAGCGCGAGCGCCTTGCCGTCCTTGTCCAGCACGGTCAGGCTTTCGAGGGTGTAGCCCTTGTCGGGGGTCACGGTGATGGTCACAGTGTCGCCCTTGGAGGCGGACTCGGGAGAGACGGTCACGGTGCCGTGCTCATAGATGCCGGTCGGGATCTTGGTGTCGGGAATGGAGACGCTTCCGCCGCCTCCTCCACCGCCGCCGCCGGAGGAACCGCCGCCGGAGGTAGAGTCTGTGATGCGGATGCTGATCTTCTTTTCAGCGATCACACTGGTATCTGCGTTGACTGCGGCGCAGATCAGGGTCATCGTGCCCTCCTGATCACCGAAGCTGAGGGTATTTCCGCTGATCACGGCGTGGGTATCATTCTTTTCCAGCGTCCAGCGTACCGAAGCCGGGTAGGCCGCCAGCTCTTCCGCAGTAAAGGCCGTGCCGAACTGGTCGAGCGTCGTGACCTTGACCGCAGACAGGTCGAGCGCGGCATTTTTCCGGACGGACGAGGGGACGCCGTCTGCGGTGATCGCGGTCAGCCGTCTCGGCGCCGTGACCGTCAGGGTGATATGGTTGCTTTCGATGTCGCCGGAACGGGCGTAGATCTCGGTCGAGTCCTCCTTCAGCGCCTTGAGCGTGCCGTTTTCGAGCGAAACCACATCCGGCTTGGAGCTGACCCATTCAAAGCTGCCGCCGGTCATCTCTCGGCCGTACTGGTCGAAGCCGGTGGCGGTGAACTGCTCCGCGAGGACCGCGTTCTCATCCAGCCGCAGGACAAAGCCGTCCTTCCTGTCGGCGCGGATGGTCTTGAGGACGGGCTGCTGCTCGGCCTTGACAACGACATTCTTCGCCGTTTTTCCGGCAGAAGCCGAGGCCGCCTCGAGGATGACGTCCGCATAGGACGCCTCCGGGACGCTGCCGGCCGCAACGAGCAGCGTGCCGTTTTCGATCACGGCGTCGGTCTGGTTGGCGGCCGCGAGCGTCCACTCGATGTCGGACGGGACCGCGCAGGGATTGCCGTGCTGGTCGCGCGCGAGCAGCGGGATGCGGGACAGGTCATAGGACGCGCCCTCGACAGCCGCAGGAGCGCCGCCGTTGTAGTACAGCTCGTTCAGATACGGCTTCGCCGTCACCTGTACGGCCAGCGGCTGCGTCGTTTTGTAAACCGGCTCGCCGTTCTCGTCCTGTCCAATCGGGTAATACAGGGTAACGGTATCCGTGCCGACGACAAGGCCGGTGAGCGTGCTGCCGCTGATTTCGGCATAGCCCTTGTCCGTGGCGAGCCGCCACTCGAACAGCTTTTCGTTAAGCGTCATGTCCTCGCCGTACTGATCCTTGGCCTCCACAATGAGCGTGCTCAGGTCGAAGGTGTTCGCCGTATCATCATTATAGATGAGATCGGGGATCGTGCCGTTCACGGTCAGCGTCTCGAGCTGCCGCTCGGGCAGTACCTGAAGCGGCACGCGGTTGGACTCGGTGTCGTTTACGATGGCATAGATCTGATAATTTCCCGGCTGGGTAAATTCGATGTCGCCCGTGGTTTCGTCGATGGTCAGGCCGTCGTTGTCCTCCACGCTCCATTTGACTCTGCCGGTCACGTCGAAGTCCTTATCGTTCTCGTCCTTGGCGGTCACGGTCAGATCCGAAACGTCGGCGGTGTTGCTGCCGTCGTTGAAGTAGAACGGCTCAAAGCTGCCGGTTACGGTGACAGAGGACAGCTGGGCGGGCAGGATAGTCAGCTCGACCAGCTCACTCTTGAAGTCAGCCGTGGTCTCGATCGAAGCCTTCGGCTGATAGCGCAGGAACAGCGGCTTTCCGTCGTTCGGCCTCCGTGCCTCAAGGACAGGATAGCCGTTGCGGTTTGTCGTGACCTCGGCGTACTCCGAAGCGTCGTTCAGACCTTCGTCCACGACCGTCCATTCGCCGCTCAGGCGGGGATTGAAGCCGTACCAGTCGACGTCAAACTCGTTTTTCGCCTCGACCTTGATGCTGTCCAGACGCAGGCTCTGCTGCTCGTACAGCGAGACCTGTTCGGTATCGGGTACGAGACGGTGGAGCGCATAGATCGGGTACACCTTCTGCGGGGTGATAACGGTGTTCTTGGAGGTATAGTGGAACGAACCGAAGTACGGTGCAACCGGCTGACCGGAGCGCAGCTGATCGGCGGCCGTCTTGAATGCGCCCTGATACAGGCTGTTCATATCCAGACCGTCGGGGTCGTAGCCGGAGACGTTCCGGTTCTGGATGCGGGCATCCAGATCCTCGATCGCGCTGAGGCCGTTCCGGCCGAAGGTATACTGCTTGAAGTCCCGGCCCTTCCAGCTGTCTATCGAGCCCTTGGTTCGATGATAACCGGTAACCGAGAGGAGCATGGTCTTATACTTGATGTACACCGCGCCGGTATAAGGAATGGTCGTTTGCAGGTCGGTCACATCGACATTGATGTCGAGACCCGTATGCGCCGGCAGCGGTACGGAGATGGTATCCGTAATGGACTGCGCGTAGGACTCCTCCTTGCTGCTCTCGTAGGTCTTTTCCATGCCGTAGGAGTAGGAAAAGCTCTGCTCGACCTTGGCGGTGGGCGAAAGCGCGGCCAGAACGGGCACGCTGAATTCGACGCCTACCGTGGTCTCCTCGGTCCAGTTCTGCGAATAGGTATTGGAGACCGTGGTCGAGGTCGTGGTGCTCTTTTCATAGGTATAGCTTTTCTCGACCGTGTTTTCGAAGTCGTTGCGGTTTTCCGCCGTCACCTTGTAGCTGTCCGAGCTGCCGCCCAGATTAAACTGGTAGCCCTTCTGCTCGAGCATCGCCGTTGTATCGTTCGCCTCGATGGAAGGCGTTTTAAACCGGTCCGCAATGCCCTGAATTTCGAAGTCGTAGAACGCCTGCACATAGTAGCCGTAGCCGGTACTTACATAAGAGTGATGGTTATCGCGTTCCTTCTCCGCTCTGGTAGAGACATAATAAACCGGGGTTTCTTCTTCCGGCAGGCTGTTCAAAACACCCGAGCCGTTCAGAACCGCACTCTGCTCAACGACGCTGCTGACAGCATCCCGCAGACCCTTGGATGTATACTGTACCTTCGCATAATCTGCCGCCGTCAGAGCGGTATACGGCTCATGATAGTTGTGTTCATTGTTGTCGTTATCGTACGTTTTTGGCAGGACATCGTTCGCAATAGCCGCCCACTTCTCCGCAAATTCGGGATTCCGGATCATCTCCTGCAGGATCTGCTCCTGTGTGCCCGGCAGGTTGTAGGTATCCGAGGCATCAAAGATCTCCCAGTCGTTCTCCGCCGTCACCGCCGCCCCTGCTGTCGGGGGCAGCAGACCGAAGCACACCGACAGCGCCAGAACTGCGCTCAGTCCCCGCCGCCGTATCGTTCGCTTTTTACTCATACTGTTTTCCTCCTTTTCTGTGGTGTTCCTGCTCCGCCATGGACAGAAGCTCGTCGTGGCTCAGCTCTACGTCGCAGAAGCGGACAAAAATGCCGTTCGTCACCGCACTGTTCCAGATCTGCGGGTCGGCAAGAGACCGGAAGCGGAACTTGTCCAGATACGGCTCCATGTCCAGCAGGAGCCTGCTCCCGGAGACGAAATCGACCTGAAGCACATGACCGCCGAGCGGACGGACGGCCTCGATATATTTCCGCTCCATCTGCCCTCCCCTCCTTTCTCAGAATGCAGATAAAAAAGTTCCACCGTATCTGTAGGATACAGCGGAACCTGAAAAATAACCATTAACAACTTGTTAGTTTGTGCGCCGCGCGCGGAACAGGGAAAACGGATACGGGAGAGCCGCCGTGCAGAAAAATACACGTTCTGCGGTTTTTCTGCATCGTTCCCTTCCAGTTTATTCCTTGAATACGCTCCGCTCCGGTGTTATAATTGGGAAAATGTACAGTATATTTCATGCTGAGAAAGGAATGATATGGATATGAAAAGACGTATTTTATCCTGTTTTCTGGCATTCTGCATGATCTTCGCCCTGCTTCCGGCACCGGCGCAGGCGGCAGGGAACGCAGAAAACGCGACGCCGACCGTCACGGCCACCGTGCAGCACGCGGCGACCGGACAGATCACCGCGCAGATCGAGGCTTACATGACCGATTCGGCCAACAAGACCCGGACGGTCAAGCCCTGCGACATCATTTTTCTGATCGAGCAGTCAAAATTCATGAATACGCAGAACGGCTCGGCCAGTTCCGGCGACGAGCGCGCGGAAATCCTGAGCGCCATAGACCGCCTGCTGGACGGGATGCCGCAGCCGACCACCGGCGGCGAGCACCGCATTGCGATCGCGGGCTACGGCCGCATCAACAACGACGGCCGCAGCGACGGCTATAATGCCACGCTCTACCCCGGCACGCCGTCGGACAATAATGCCAGCCTGAACACCGGCTATTATACCAAAGACAAAGACGGCAAAGCCGACTTTCATTCGCAGAGCGGCTGGACGGAATACAGTAAAGATGATCCAAAGGCCCTGCCGCAGCTGCCGTCGGGCTATCTGACAGATAACTATGACGATGTGTTCCTGTCGGTCGACGACGCCAAGCAGGTCATCGACGCCGATAAAATGGTGCCGTGGCACGCCGGTGCGGCGCGCATGGACGCCGGTCTGACCATCACGGAGCGGCTTGCCAAGATCGCCAAGGCCGAGGCAGACAGTAAGGATCGAAATCTGATCGTCTGCATCGCCGCCAGCTCGCTCCCCTACCAGAACAGCGGCACTTATCAGAAACTGCGCCCGGACGCGGCGATCGAGGCGGCGAACACGCTCAAGACAACCTATGGCGCGACCATTTTCGGTCTGGGTGATTTCAACAAGCTGAAACTGGAAAGCGGTAATCCTCTGAACGATCCCGACGAGCAGCGGAAGAACTTCAACGACACCATGGCGTCCATCTGCGGCAATGCGTCTACAAGCGCCGCGGACGGCGCGGACTATTTCAAGGGACTCAGTCAGGTGCACGACATCGACGAGGCGCTCAACGAGCTGATGACCAAAATCGACGCCAATGTCGGCGAGGGCGCAGCCGAGGAGCTGAACATTGATGTGGACAGCTTCACCGAGGGCGCGGGCGGATACAGCTGGAGCCAGCTGAAGGACGTCCACCATATCCTGTCCGCCGGCAGCATCCGCGAGGTCGCGTCGGTGGATTATTACCGCTTCACCGGCTATGACGACAGCAGCGGAACGCCGCTGTTCGCGTCGACGCCCTCCCGCCATACCGAACAGAACCTTGCGGCCATCGGCGGCGGCAACGCCATCCAGACCTCTCTGAACATTCTGCCGATTCCGCCGCAGGAGATGGCAGGCGAGACGATCAGAGGCGCGAATTACGGCGAGAAGGTCGTCATCACCATCACCGACCCGGTCTGCATCGACTATGAATGGATCGGGCGCTGGACGCCGCCGAAACTTGCTCCGCCCAAACACGAGCACGCCGCGCGCGGAACGACGCACAAGCCTGCCGCGCCGACGCAGAACGCAGTGGCCGTGGACGACCTGAACCTGAAATTCGACGGCTGGTACCGCCTGTGGGACGAGACGATCGACAAGGATAAGCCAACATGGACATACAACGGAAAGACCTACGTCAAATACACCGGGACCGTGTTCCCGGCGTTCGGCAGTGACCTCAAGCTGTACGGCCGCTGGCTGCCCGAGATTCAGGTCTCGTTTCACTGGGCCGGCTCGGTCATCCCGGTGGACGGGGACGGCAATAAAATCGCGGCGCCGTCCGCGCTGAGCCTTTCGCTTGACGGAGACGGAAAACGTTACTATCAGGCGACTGCGCCGACGGCGGACGGCTTCGAGTTCGACGGCTGGTACAAGGATTCCGACTGCACGCAGAAATTCGAAGAGGGCGGCGAGGTTCTGACCGCAAACACCGACCTTTACGGCCGCTGGACGAGGCTCGGCACGAAGACCGTGACCTTCAAGGTGAAGAACGGCAAATGGTCGGACGGCACAGCAGAGGACAATACCGTTACCGTCGAGCTGCGCAACGGCCTCGGAACGCTGTCTCCGAAAGACGTGCCGACGGGTATGACTCCGGACACCGACCACAAGGCTCCCGGCGCGTGGGACAGCCACCCGAACACGAACACCGACGGCATCAGCGAGACGGAAAACTATGTCTATACCTATACCTTCCCTCAGCTGAACAGCAGCACGGTCACTTATCACTGGCTGAGCACGGAAAACCCTGCTTCCGCCGTTCTCCCGAAGCAGGCGACAGTGACCGAGAATACGTCTTATCCGGTCGAAACGGTTCCCGACATAAAGGGCTGGACGTTCTCTGGCTGGTATGATAACGAGGCCTGCGAAGGTAAGCGCGTAGACAAGGAAATTAACATCAAAGATCAAAACATCGACCTCTACGGCAAATGGACACATAATCCCTGTACCGTAACGTTTCGCGCGGATTATGAAGGGGCCGAACGCGGATACCTGGATGCGAACAAACAGACCGTTGTTCTTACATATACGGTTCCCTACGGCTCTACCCTGCGGAAGGAACGCATAAGCCTGCCGACCCCGGTTCCCGGTGAGGCGACCTACTATTTCTTCAAGGACTGGGATCTGGATAACCTTTTCTATACCGATCCGGATGTTCTGGATATGCCTGTGCGCTCCGATCTGATCTTCGTCGCCCAGTGGTGGCCGATCGTGACGTTCGACGCCAACGGCGGCGCATGGAGCAGCGGCGAGACCATCGAGACCATGCACTATGTGAAAATTCAGACGGATACCGAGAAGGTTGCGGCGGAAAGTACGCCGGTCAGAAACGGCTATACCTTCCTCGGCTGGTATACGGCGGCCGACGGCGGCGATCGGGCGAATTTTGAAGAAAAGGTGTACGGCCCCAAAACCCTGTATGCACACTGGGCAAAAAATGCCGCCGTCACGTTCCGCATCGTCAACGGCACATGGTCGGGCGGCGCAGCAGAGGACAAGACCGTAACGGTCGTGCTCTATCCGCAGGCGGACGGCACCGCGAGCGGCACGCTGGACGCAAGCTATGTACCGCAGATCATGCTCCCGGCGCCGGGATACGAAAATACCGCCGGCGGCTGGGAACAGACGCCGAACACCGACCCGAACGGCATTACCGGAGATGTGACCTATGTCTACCGGTTCGGCAGCACCGGCGGCGGCAGCTCTTCCGGCCACTCGACCCGGTACACCCTGCACTATGAGTCGAACGGCGGCACAGCTTACAAGGATGAGCGCTGTTCTTCCGGCACGAAGGTGACGCTCGACAAGACCCCGACCCGCGAGAGCTATACCTTTACCGGCTGGTATGCGGACCAGGCACTGACGCAGAAGATCACAACCGTGACGATGAACAGCGACAAGACGGTCTATGCAGGCTGGGAGGCGACCGGCGTACCGGACAAGCTCAACGGCGACGACCATTTCGCCTACGTCATCGGCTACCCGGACGGCAAGGTACACCCGGAGGGCAATATCAGCCGCGCGGAAACAGCGACGATTTTCTTCCGCCTGCTCAAAGCGGACATCCGCGACGGAAATCTGACCGCCGACAACGATTTTTCCGATGTTTCGGACGGCCAGTGGCACAACAAGGCGATTTCCACGATGGCGAAGCTCGGCATCGTCAAGGGCCGCCGTGCGGACCGCTTTGACCCCGATGCCTCGATCACTCGTGCGGAGTTCGCGGCAATCTGCGCGCGCTTCAACACCAAACCGGTCGAGAACAGCAGCAGCTTCTCCGACATTTCCGGTCACTGGGCGGAAAACGAGATCGAGAGAGCGGCGGCGTTCGGCTGGATTTCGGGTTACCCGGACGGCACATTCCGCCCCGACGCCCGCATCACCCGCGCTGAGGCTATGACGATGATCAACCGCGTACTCTGCCGTATGCCGCAGAGCGAAAGCGACCTGCTGGACAGCATGGTAACGTGGCCGGACAACAAGCCGTCCGACTGGCACTATCTCGCCGTGCAGGAGGCCACGAACAGCCATGACTTCGACCGTCAGGGCGAGGTCGGTGAAAGCTGGACGAAGCTGACGAGCGTCCCCGACTGGACACGGTATCAATAAATAGAAAGTTGCAGAGTTATAACGTTGTAAAGTTATAACTCTGCAACTTTTTAACTTTACAGCGTTTTGAGATGCGTGCGCCGTCACGGAGCGCCGCTCTGGAAGCAGCGCGAAGTGCCCCCCCGGATTTAACACGCAGGCAAAGCACCGAAAGGCAGGCCGCGAACAGGCTTTCTGCGGTGTCATATCTTTCAAGTTTCGCCACCGGTTGCAAAACTCAGCGTCATAAGTTATAATAGAGGTATCAAAACCTATACTCAAAACTCGCGGTGTCAAAACCGGGAAAACGGGGGAATTTACATGACATTCGGCTACGCGAGAGTCTCGACCAAGACGCAGGCGCGCGACGGCAACAGTCTGGACGCGCAGCAGGCGGCGCTGACCGCGGCGGGCGCGGAAAAAATTTACACGGACACCTTCACCGGCACGAAGATCGAGCGTCCGGAGTTCGACAGGCTGCGCGCGCAGCTGCGAAAAGGCGATGTGCTCATCGTGACAAAACTCGACCGCCTCGCGCGGTCGGTGTCGCAGGCGTCCGGCCTCATCACCGAGATGATCGACGAGGGCATCACCATCAACGTATTGAATCTCGGCATCCTGTCCAACGACTCGGTGAACACGCTGCTGCGCAACGTGTTGCTGTCGTTCGCGCAGTTCGAGCGCGACATGATCGTCCAGCGCACGCAGGAGGGCAAGGCGGTCGCGCGCGCCACCGACCCGAATTTCCGTGAAGGTCGTCCGCCCAAATTCGATGCCGAGCAGCTCGACCACGCGATGGCGCTGCTCGATGACCATTCCTACGCGCAGGTCGTCAAGCTGACCGGCATCAGCAAGTCCACGCTTATTCGAGAGAAGAAGAGGAGGAAGGGAGAATAAAGTTATAACTTTATAGCAAAAAAGACCGGCAGGAGATTACTTTCCTGCCGGTCTTCCTTCGCCGCCCTTTGATTTATTCAAAGTCGGTTTGTGCTTGGCTATGGACTTTTGCTCATGCTCTCTGCGCGTGCGCGAGGATGAGCGGCCATCGGCTACTTTGTATTCGATCGTGTTGCTAGTCGCCAGCTTTCCGGTTCGAATATGCTCTTTGGTGCGCCGAGAAAGATCATTTGTCTCGCCGACATAAGTAATGCGGCCTTTCTCATCGCGCATGCGATACTCGCCGGGCTTTGCAGGCGGCTTTTGTCCGGAATCCGTAGAAGGATTATACTTATTCGGACGTCCAGGTTTGTAAATCGACATAAAACAACCTCCTGTCTTGTTGCTACGATATATCACTTACGGAAAACAGCGCCGGTCTGATAAGCTCGTTCCGCTTTGGCTCTGTTGACGGCAGATTGCTCATAGCAGAATTTCGCCTTGCCGTAATGGTATCCGCCATCTCCGTTTTTCGCCATGGCCCAATGTCTGTCGCCGTCTCGTTTAAATCGATCAGCGCGAGACGCAAACATATCGCCGGGTGATCGATAGAATCCCATAAAAACGCTCCTTTCATAGAAGAATACAACAGATCGGTATCAGAAGCTCTCGCACTCCCGATTTTCTTCGGCCAAACCGATGGCCAATCCTGCACCGGCGCCAGTGACTGTTCCCACAGCGGTGCCGGTTGCTACCGAGGTACCGGCAATGGTAGCTATCGCTCCGCCGAGCGTACCGCCTAACGAAGCACAGGCAGCAATCGTACCTAGAATCAACATGATGACACCCCTTTCCTCACGCCGCCATTATCTGCTGTGCAAAGTCCTCTGCCAATATCCAGCCAAGTGCTTCGGTTACGGAAGCTGCCGTGCAGGTATTGATCACATTGCCAGCTATCGGAAGCCATCCCACCAGCACTTGTGGGGTCATTCTGCCGACGGTTGCTGCAGCCGCAGAAGCCAGAGATGCGCGTGCTGCACTGTCGGTCAGCTCAATGCCGAACACTCTTCCGAGTGCGACCGTCATTGTCAGCTGGATCGGCGTGATCACCGCATTATCACTGCACGGAACCTGCGCAAGACCTGCACCTACTGCAGCCGCAGATGCGCTGGCACTGTGAATGATTGCATGGCACTTGCCGCGCTGCTCATTGGTCATGGAGTTCATATACATCCTCACTTTCCGGCCTGAAGCCTGTCCGGTTGCTTACCTTCATTACAGGTTTATTATAGCGCAGTATACGGAACGATACAAAGTACATTATTTTTATAAACCGTTCCAATATACGCCATATTTATGATATAATACAGAAAAAGCGTTCCGCTACTGGAACGCTAACTGAAAACGGAGGGATCACTATGCTGTTTTCAACCATAAATATTCCGGATGACATTGAGGATGTTGAAAACAAACTGCGGCTGAACTTGAGCGACCACGCCTTTGCCACACTGCGTCATGATACGGGAATATTTCAGTCGGAGGAACCAGCGGAGAACAGGATACCATCGTCGATTATCAACCAGATCTTCGCCTGTTACCGAGATGCTTCTCTGTCCTCGGTCGCATCGGCGCTGGAGGCCAGACGCACAGAGCTTGAACACATTCTCGTTGAACTGCCTGACTGTGAAGTTGCAATCCAAAAGCTGCTCGACTCTTATCGGGAGCAGCTGCTTACCTCTGTCCGCTGCAGACTGAAGGAGCGTGGAAACGCCTTCTCCATCCGCGTAGATAAACAAAACCTCGAATATCTTCGTACCGATGCCGGACAGGCTGAGTACACCTATTATGATGACCGCGTTGGTCTGTACATCAAAGCCGTTATCGAGGAATACTGCGAGCAGCCCTATGCAGTCCGCGAAAAAGTCTTTTATCGAGAAAACTGCAACGCAATCCTCAGTGCGATCGAAAGCAAAAACATCGTCAAGCTGAAACTGCGCAGTAAGAGCAACGCATCCGGCCGATTATGCAACAACATCAGCTATATGCAGCCGATCTGCATCGAGGATGATACCGAGCATCTATATAATTATGTTGCCGGTATGATGAGTTCTGAGCCAGGTGGTCCGTGGAAACCGGCCTCCGTCCGGTTATCCCAAATTCAAACCGCCGAGCGGCAGAGAAGGACCTCCAGCAGTTTTTCCGCACATAAAAAGCTGATCTACGCTGAAATTAAAAAGCGCGGTATTCAGTATCTGTCGGGGGATCCGGATCTGATCCGCGTTGTTGTCCGCTTTACTCATTACGGTGAGTTGCAGTATCGCAAGTTCCTGCATTTGCGGCCAGAGCCTGTCAAAAAGGATGATCTGATCTATGAATTTGAATGTTCTGATTATCAGGCGGAAAGCTACTTTTTTAAATTCGGAGAGAATGTAAAAATTCTGGAGCCGCAAACACTCGCTGACAAGTTTAAACAGAAATATGAGACTGCAGCTGCGTGTTATCAGGTTGAAAACTAATTTGAGATTCGAGATATTTCAAATTTATAACTTTATAACTTCAAAAAGTTACAACACTCGCATAACCTCAATAAACCGATCCATTTTGCCATTGGCGTTGACCTCACGGTTTTTGAACACCATGAAATAGCGGTAATTCTCGCCGCTGTGTGCGTCCCACTGACGGCCGAGCTCGAGCTTTTCCCGGCTGTTGCTGTTATCCCGGTCACCGCCCTTGTATTCCAGCAGTACCAGCCTGCTGGCGTTCGTCATCACCAGGAAGTCCGGATAATGGTTGATATATCCGTTCAGCCGGAAACCCTTGTTTTCAATAATGCGGTGCCACCACTTAACGTTATCCAGCGCCACGACTGCATCGATAAAATCGCGTTCTTCATCGTTCATGTCGTCTGCTTCCGCCTCATACAGCGACCTGGGGATCACATCCGTAGCCTTAGACGGCGTGATAACCGGCGGCAGCGTATAGGATTCCCGGCACACGATCTTTCCTGCATCCAGCCACTGCTTGAACTTCTTTTCCCGATAAACCGCCTCGAGAGCCTCAATTTTGTCCTTGATCTTGCGCGCATAGGTCGGGATCGCGGTCTCCATCGCAGTAAGCTCGTCCTCAGTCATGCCGCCGACAATGCGATGCACATAGTCCCTGATTTCCGCCGCCTGATAGCGGTTATTCTGATTAAGCTGGTCGCAGAGCATTCGCGTGCAGCTCTCGATCTTCTGCTCCGGCGGAAGCTGTGCCAGACGGCTGCGGATAAACTCGCTCAGCTCACTGGAAGCGCGCTTGTACTTCGGAACGGCTTCGCCGCTCTCCGATACGTCCACGCGGTACATCTCACCGCTTGCGAGTTCAAAGCTGATCTGTGCATCCTGACCGGCGAGAGAAAATCCTTCGGAGAGATTTTCCTTTTCCAGCGGCACATATTCCCCGCCGAACAGGTCCGGAACCGACTTCAAACAGAACTGCGGAATCCGCAGTCCGGAAACCTCCCCGGCCAGATAGGGCTGTATTGCGTACTGTTTCAGCATATCTCCCAGTTCACCTCCGATAAATCCATCATCCGGCTGCTCGGCCTGCGCCGTGTAGGCGGCGGCCTGCTGTGCGGCCTGCTTCACCATATCCGTTACAGCCGGAGCCGCTGCCGTCGCCGCGTTCTCCAGTGCGGCCTTGACTTCGCCGATATTGACATCGTCAAAGGTATCGTTTTCGGGTTCCTTCGACTGCGGTTCCATCTCCATCTGCGGTGCTTCCAGCTGTTCCGATTCCTGCACCGGGATAATGTCCTCGCCGAGCCGGTAATCCCGGCGGCTGAAACCGGCCTTGTTCAGACCTGTCACGATATTTTTAAGCGTATCGCGGAAATCTCGGGAATTTGTCAGCACATAGGACGTATTCAGCAGCGGCGAAGCGTGCTGCACCGCGTAAGGCTGGCGCAGGATACGGCCGAGTATCTGTTCAACATCCACTGTTGAAGTCCGGTTCGCAAGCGACGCGAGAATATACGCAAACGGGCAGTCCCAGCCCTCTTTCAGCGCGTTGACCGTGATAATATAGCGAATTTGACAGTCGCGGCTCATCAAGTCCTGTCCCCTGAGGTCATCGACACCGGACGTTTTCACCGCGATCTGATTTTCCGGGATACCCATGCCGGTCAGCATGGTTTTGATCTTGTCGAACGTGTCGCTGCTGTCGCCGGTGCGCGGCTGCGCCTGAAACAGCACGATCGGCCGGATGTATCTTCCGCCTGCCTGCTCTGCGGCAATGGCGTCCTGCTCAATACTGCCGCGCAGCTGAATGGCGTCCTGAATGACGCTCTGGCGGGTGGTGCGGTTGTACACAACGACCGGCAGCTTGACCATGCGCTCTTTTTTCAGCTCACGCGCATCGACATAACAAATAATATTGCTGTTTTTGCGCGGTGTCGCGGTCAGATCGAGCACGAACGACGGATTGAGGTTGTTCAGCATTTCGGTGCTGAGGTCAGAACCGGCGTTGTGGCTTTCGTCCACGACAACGACCGGCTCCAGATGGCGGAGCACCTGAATGAGCGCGGTATCCGGCGTATCGGCCAGAAGAACATCAGTATCCCTGAAATAATCGGCAAAGCGGAACAGATTGCCGTTTTCCTGATACACCTTGCGGACATCCTTCTTTTTGCTGTTGATACGCAGCGAGCCGTAGCTCATCACGCAGACGGTCAGCATTTCCTTCGTATAAATGCCGACGCGGCCGCCGAAATCCTGATCGAGCTTCTGGCGGTACGGGTGATCGACATTGGACAGGTTGCGGATAGTCTGTGTCAGAATAGAGTCGCTCGGCACGAGCCAGACGACAACCTGCGGCCTGCCTGCCGGAAGTCCGTCGAAAATACGCTTGACGGATGCACAGCCCATAAAGGTCTTGCCGCCGCCGGTGGGCACCTTCATGCAGACGTGCGGCACCTTTTCGATGGAGTTGTTATAGAGCGGCACGCCGCCCAGACCGACCGCAACGTCCTTTTCTGCCCAGTATTCGCGCCATGCGGCGAACAGATTGGGCGTGCGGTCCACACAGGCCAGATAGGCACCGAGGTCGCGCATGACCTGCTTCTGATAGCTATTCAGTTCCATCTTCCGGCCTCCTTACAGTCTGGTAATGTCGCGCGGGATTTTCTTGAACGTGATGTGGTATTTCTCCGGTTCCGCCTCACTGAGCGTACAGAGGTCGGCATACATCACATAGGAAGCCGCTCTGGTCTTGACCGTGTGCAGCAGTTCGCGGTTCAGCGTAACGGCGCGGTCCTTTTCATAGCAGAAATAGTAGGCGCTGCTGACATGGAGACCCATAAAATACGGCTCGTCCGGGTGCGGCGCGGGCAGGCGGTTTTTCGTGTCGGTGAAGTAAACGTATTCGCGGATGTTCTCGATACCGACGTTCTCGTTGAGCACATCGCCGCACATGAGCGGCTCACCGAGTTCGTAGTAGCTAAAGCTGCCGCCCGTGCCCTCGACGGCCTTTTTGCCCTCGCCGTAGCCGTCAATCACGCGCTTGACGCGCTCAGCGGTGATGGTGTCGGCGTAATCGCCCATTTCCACAAGGATAAATCTGCGGTTTCCGCCGTCCGCCTTGTTCATGTTCAGCACCGCGTGCGCCGTCGTGCCCGAACCGGCGAAGGAGTCGAGGATGATAGCATTTTTATCATCTATCATCTGTAAAAATCGTTCAATAAGTTCTGATGGCTTAGGAGTATCAAATAAATCTGATGTCTGAAATGTTTCTTTAAGAACAGCCTTAGCCTGTCGCATTGTCGGTAAATCTGCCCATATACTCGGGTATGGACGCGTAGGAATATCTGGTTCATATTCGCGCGTATATGGTTCCCATCCTTCAGTCCCGTTGCGAATCCTTTTTTCCATACGAGAGTTCCTGCTTCAATTTGTTTCGCAACTCCGTCTTTGCCCATAGCCCAACAGGCTTCTTCTCCATTATCGTGAATAGGTAATACTTCGGTTCCATCTGGCGCAGTAATCGTGAAAAACATAGTTGGTCTATCACGGCGCAAACTGTTTTTCCGTTCTTTTTAAGGAGTCGGTCACGGCATCGACGACCATTGTCATCTACTTGTCTATAAGCATCAATAATCTCTGGTGCGGATTTTTGAAGAAGCGATAATCGAGATATATTTTTGCATATGCCAAAATATATTCATGGTCGGGGGTGACCGAGTCAAGTAAAGTTCGCAAAAAGAGCTCCTGAGAAAAATGAAGTTAGGCAGCAACGAGCAGAGTTGCCGCAATGGATTCCTGACTGAGGTAGGCTCTGGAAACAGACCAGTTCTCAGCGTATTCCATGAGATACGTTGTCACCAGGCGAACATAGGAACTTTCACTCGGAAAGATTCCGACCACGCTGGTACGTCTCCGAATTTCACGATTCAATCTCTCAATCATGTTGGAAGACGAGATTTTTCGAGCATCCAGCATGGGGAATGTATAGAATACCAGAGAATCTTCCAATCCGTCTTCAAGACACTGAACCGCCTTGGGAAAGCGCTTGGCATAGGTATCGATCACATCATATGCCCGCTTTCTCGCCAGCTCCGCCGTGGGCGCCAGCCAGATTTACTTTAGTACCGCGGCAAAAACTTTCTTCTCTTTCTGCGGCACATAGACCAGAATATTCCTCATGAAATGCACCTTACAGCGCTGCCACGAGGCGCCGGGAAAGGACTCACGGATTGCCGAAACCAGCCCGGAGTGAGCATCGGAAATGATAAGCCTTGGCGTGGACAGACCACGGTCTTTCAGATTCTGAAACAGTATTCCATAGGAGCTCCTGGCTTCTGGATAGATTTTCAATGCCGAGGCTATGCGCCAGCTTCTCCATTTTCCGGGTAGACACGCCTTGCACAAAGGCTTCCTGCACTACCTGTACGAGCATCGCTTCACTGCGCTTGCGCTCCGTGACGAAGAACGGAATGTAGCCGCCCTGACGAACCTTGGGCACCATGAGGTACATCGTGCCCATCCGGGTATCCAAGCAGCGTGGACGATAACCGCTGCGGTAGCCGCTCCTGCCGTCCGTGCGCTGGCTTTTCTCTGCTCCCAGCTGCTGATCGATCTCTGCCTCCATCAGCTCTGTGCACAGCCATTCCAGCATGCTCAGCATCGGATCCGGCTGCGTCACACACTGCAGTAGCAATTCTGTCAGATTTGTGGTATTCTTTTTGTGAGCCATTAGGGTCTCTCCTTTACTTGATGATTTTTTCGACAACTATCATTTTACAGGAGCCCTGATGTGAACTGTACCCCATTTGTTAGACAGTATGATATACTATCTAATAGATGGGGTGATTTATTATGTCGCGAGGAAAACCGAACAAACGGTACACGCCGGAATTCAAGAAGCTGGTCGTGGAAACCATGATGAAAGAAAAGCTAAGCTACCGCGAAACAGCGAGACGATTTGAAGTACGCGGTGCCCAGCAGATCATAAATTGGGAACGTATCTATCTAGCAGAAGGCCCGGAGGGATTGGCCATCGAACGACGCGGACACGGCAGCGGCAGACCAAGGAAACTGCCAAAAGAGGGTGAAGAAGATCTGCTGGCAGAAGTCCAGCGGCTGCGTGCGGAGAATGACTACCTAAAAAACTTGCAAGCCTTGGTTTTGGAAGACGAGCGACACCAGCACAAAAAACGCTGATAGTTCAGAAGCTAAGGCAAAAACACGCACTCAATCTTCTGCTTTCAATCGCTCAACTGCCCCGTGCAACGTTCTATTATCACTTGAAACAAATGCAGAAAACAGACAAATATACATCCGTTAAGGAAGAAATCACAACAATTTTCCATGAAAACAAGGGCAGATACGGCTATCGCCGGATTACGACAGTGCTGCGCAGCCGAGGGTTCTTGTGAATCATAAAACCGTTCAAAGACTTATGAAGGAGTTAGGGCTGATTTGCCGCGTCCGAATGAAGAAATACCGTTCTTATAAGGGAAAAGTGGGTAAAATTGCACCAAATCTGTTAAATCGGGATTTTCATGCAGACAAGCCGAATCAGAAATGGGTCACGGATGTGACGGAGTTCAGCCTGTTCGGAGAAAAGCTCTATCTGTCCCCGATTCTCGATCTGCACAGCAGCGATCTGGTCAGCTACACGATTTCAGACCGTCCGGTACTGAGCATGGTGACGACTGTGCAGGACAAGGCGTTTGCAGAGATTCCTGATGGTACAAACCTCATTCTCCATTCCGACCAGGGCTGGCAATATCAACACAAGCAGTACCAGCGGATGCTCCGCGAGAAGGGCATCCGACAGAGTATGAGCCGCAAGAGAAACTGTCTGGACAATGCTGTGATAGAAAATTTCTTCGGGCTGCTCAAAAGCGAGCTGCTGTATTTGCAGGAGTTCCGCTCCATGGAACACTTCAAACTGGAACTGATCGAATATCTGGATTATTACAACAACCGCAGGATCAAGGCAAAACTAAAGGGCCTGCCGCCTGCAATTCACAGACAACAAGCCCTTTCGGTTGCTTGAACAATTTTTGCGTTGAATTTTTGTCTAACTTTTTGGGGTCACTTCATGTTATCATACCATATTTCTCACAATAAAAGAAAAAATACGGTGAACAGTTCGTATTATACCTGTTCACCGTATTTCCGTTGTTATGACGAAATGAATGCCGTGTGGTGGGTTAAATTGCTCAAGAAACACCTTTCAAAAGTCAGCGTCAGGCGATGGAACATTGCCAAAAAACATCCGGATGTCTTCCTGCAGAAGATCCTGAGGAAGCAGTGTATAGTTTACATGATTCGCTTCAAGTGTAGAGATAGTATTCCACAGTTGCGACTCAAGATTTCGATAGAAATATGCAACCGGTTTCCCATTAGTATCGGCTTGCAAATCACTCATCTCCTGATTTTTCGTCTCAAGTTGCTGTCTCCACTCTGCTACCTGCTGACGCACCGCTTGCTGTTGATCTACAGAAAGCTGCGCGCACACAGCTTTATTCATTAACATCTTCTCAAACTTATTGATAGAATCTGTCAATTCCTCAATTGCCTTACTCAACGGGAAAAAGCACGCATCACCAATCCACATATTTACCTTTTTTTGAAGTCGGTAAATACCAATATTTATGCTATGGTTTGCAGCAGCTGTCCTGTCCAGATAGGCTACCATAAGCTGTCCTCTATAGATTTCTGTCTTGCTATTGTTGCAATACCACTGCAAAGTGCGTTTTTTCCATTGCTCAACATCATTGCTTTTATCAGCCTTCTGCCCAATATATACGATCCAATTCTCTGCAAACTGTACAAGATCTTTGCCCATTTGTGTCAATTCCGCGGTCAAAATTGTAAAATCCTGCATCATATTGGGTTCTGACTTGCCCAGTACACGCTCCACCCATGTTGCGCAAATCTGGATTAAATTTTGCTCCACCATTCCATTAGCAGCACTTTGATTGTGATCAATTACTGAGCGAAGCGCTTTGATTTTGTCAAGTATCCCAGATAATGGTTTAAACTGATATTGATCTGCTTTCGGAACATACCGGTAGTAATATTGGAGAATACCGCTGCTATCAATGGCAAACTTATAAAGATCCTGTACTGCCGTCAGAAACTGCGCATCCTCACTGATAGTATAGCTATGGGTTGGCTCATAGTTGCAGAACAGAAATAAGCGAGAATCTATTTGGGTCTGTACTAACCGATTTAGTCGGTTAGCGGTCTCGGCAGAGATTACAGGTGTATTCATATTCTCATCCCCCGATCTCTGCGACCTGCTGCAGTATAAACAGAGAGGCTTGTGTAACCCAGTCCCAATTCCAGTCCTTCCAAAAACTGATTGGGAGCCGGCATTTCTATGCGTTTGCCGAGATTATATTGCCGGAATCGGACGCCTACATCATTTCTCATCCGCAGAGGAACGCCATTTACCCGAATAAATCCGTTTATACCCTTTGTACTGAGAACGGTACCAGTAAATTCATAGGGAACTCCATTTGCATCGCAGAGCATGAACGGGGTCCACATACGTCTCTGATAGAACATACTCTCATCTATGGTTTCCAAAATATCGAATGCCGCTTGGAAACCGCCTTCAGAAAGATCATTAATTTGCAAAGTCGAAAGGGCAAAAATCAAGATAATCAGCGGTTGTTTGTTGTCACCTGCCAACTCATTGTACATAGAGCAGAGCTTGTTCAGCTCAACCCATTGCTTATGATCCAAATGAGTCAGCTGACACTCGGGTGAGCTGGTCAGGGTCGTTTTGTTGTATAACATCCACACCACGCGGATCATCATAGCCAACGCATAAGCGTTGGAACAAATACACTCGAAGTTATCCGCCTCTTTCATGAAGTTGTAGACAGTACTGCAGCGCGTTAACTGATCAGTATTGAGCTTTCTGGTTCCCTTCGGGATTCGCAGTTCTTTCTGGCAGATAAAGGTGATCGCAGCCGCGTTGTTGGCCTCCAACATCTCATCGTATAGAGTAAAGCACATCTTCTGATTCTCATTTTCGGGAGGCTCACCATTCCGATGTCGGCGTATGGATTGCAGGGTGATCTGAAACCCGGTGCTTAAATCCTTGATACGATTGATATGATCGGTGAGTTCATCTTTTTCACGGCCGCCGCGGTTGACTATTTCCCGATCCATCGTTTCACAGGTTTCCACAACCTGCATAATCTCGCTCAAGTGCTGGAGTTTCCTAGCCTCTGATAAATTCTCTTTCTCATACATCCATTCAAAAGCCTTGAATAATGCATTATAGGCATAGCCGTTTGTAGGATTGCTGGTGATTACCGGCAAAAGCTGATTGTACAGAATCCGATAACTCAGTTTCCTCTTGCTATACTCAGGATCCGGCGTATTACCGTAAGCCTGACAATAACACTTATACGCATCGATAATCTCCTCCAGACGCATATTGCACTGGGCAATTTCTACCGACAGGGAATAGCGCTGGTTCATCAAATGCTGCACTCCATAAAATTTGGCGTCCTGCCCATGAACCTTTTGATTCAGATCCTCAAGGCTTTGTTCCGCCAGCGTGATCGCTTTAACTAGTTGACTGATTCTATACTTATAGCTTTCCTCAGCGAAATGCAGTGGATCGTGTTCCCACCTTTTGGCCTCTTCACTGATATTGGGAGCATACATCCGATTCCAGATAGATCCATAATACTCTCGAATAAAGGTCACAATAATAGTGGCAAAACCTGCATCATCATCTGGAACGCCGTAATCATGCTGCATTTCTTCCAATCTTTCAATAAGGATATCCAATTTTTTCAGTATGCTCTCGTGATCATAATTCTGACTGGTCCTGAAAGGAGGATAACTCGAATTAGGGCCTATTAGGCGCAGCAAAGCCTGCAGATTATCCGTAAAGGTAAGATCTTTGCATCTGCTCTTTCGATAATCCGAACCATAGATATCTATAATATCACACAACAGCTTAACCTGCTGCTCACCAGTGCAATCGTGGTTGCGTAAGAAAATATCCGCCTCCAAAGGATTACGAAAACGGAAGGAGAAGTTTCCATCCTCATCTTCACCGTAGTGAATCCATGGAATCTCAGAAGTGACGATTTTATAGAGATGCATACTGCTCTCTGAGTACTGATCCTCACTGTTGTCGCCTAACAGCAGAGTGTACACAAGGCTATACGGCACAGCCAGCTTGAAGCGGCTGAACATGGCCACACACATATTAAACAGATCCAGCTTTTTATCTAACTCTTCCGAGTCAGGTATATCATCCTCTGCCCGTTCCATCAACGCAGGATCAATTCCAGCTTTCAACAGTGCCTGATATATAGGAGAACGTTTCTTCTCCACCTTATCCTCAGTGTAAATCTCACCAATGGCTTTTTGCAGTTCCTTCTCTACATATGGGTACACCTTGCTCTGCTCGGACTGCAGACCTCGCTCCAAATTTTCACGCAGCACAGAGATCAGCAGATAATAGTAATCGAAAATCTCATCTCTTCCCTCATCTAGAAGTTTCTTTCTAAAATAAGATAAGGTAGATTCATTAATGCCGGAATACTCCTTTGCCCTCTGCCAAAAATCATACTTCTCCTTTCCGTTCATCTCCCGAATGGCTTTCACAAAGTAGCAATTGGATCTATCATATACTTGGGCTTGGTCCTCACTGCAAGGGACAAACTTACCACTTTGGCTATCGCTCAAATAATAGCAGCCGTTCTCCCCTTCTTCCTTGCGACTATATATGCTGTAGCTGCTGCAAACCAGCACGAAACTGCGACCGCGGTTCTGCAAACGTTCCATCAGTGCCTGTGCACGCTCCATACCAGCTCGGTAAGCAGAGCTATCCCAAATTACCAGAATACGGGTTGCAACATCACATTTATTCTCCAGCAGCTGCATTGCTTCATCTAACTCATCAAAGCCGGTGCCGATGTTTGCGCTCAGGAAGGAATCTTTAGAGATATAAATGACAGGATGAATCTTTTCATTGAAAATGCGGTAGGCCAAAGCACCCAGCGTAATACTCTTGCTGCTTCCTGGATCACCAGCTAAAATAATAGGACGATTGACAGAAGATGAGCCGGTGATACTCCGTCCATCCAGCATCTTTCGAACAAGCTGAACCAGTGCATCTTCATAACTGCGCTTTACATAGAAGGTGGACTGCGGCAGATAGCCATACCACTGCGGACCTAAGGACGCACTAGACTCCAAAAAATTAGAAAACCATGTTCTGGACATAATACGTCCTAAAGGGTGAATTCTGTTGATTGTACGTTCAGTTAGCAAGGTTCCTACATTCTTGAACAGCAGAAAATCACTCTGGGTAATACTGGTAGCTTTTTGTCCCTGATAATAAATATCGTTGTCCAACTCAGGTGCAGCATCTTCATCGTCCATGACACTATCGAATTCTGCTTCTCGCTGGTGAATAATCTCAGCCAAAGAATTAGTATAGATCGAAAAATTCTTTTTCTCGCATAGATCATGAAGAACCTTCAAAACGCTAGTATACTTCGGCTCAACAGTTTCCGGTACACCCCAGAAAGAAACAGATCCATCTGTAGCCTTTGTATATAGAAGTTTATTCAGTGTATTATCAAGTATTTTCCAGTCAATATCTGAATCAATGCCCACGACAACCAGCGGATTCACATGGTCTAAAAGTTCCGGCAAGAATTGCAGGAACTCCTTCGCCTGACTCATATCATAATCCGAGTCAGAATCCTCGCTGAGATCCGATTTCAGCCATGAAAGCTCTTCCTCTTCCTCTTCCTTTTTCTGCCCCTCTACGCCAAATAAACGCATAATAGGAAGCTTTTTTCGATGAAGCGGTTTTACTGGAATTTCGGACCGAGAATTGTACTGAAAGATTTTTCTATCTTCATCAGAGAAGAGCTCAGAAAACTTTGAATCGCGTCTGCTAGTAATCACACAACTCCATGGACACTTTGCAATATACTCTTGTAAATCGTCATCACTAATGTTTTGTCCTACATATAAGATCACATGAGTAGATCTGAAACTGTCAAAAAAAGCAGATGCCATATTTTTGATATTCACGGAAATCACCTCGCAATTGTTACAACGCTTGTAAATCCATTTATGTTTCAAAATACTATCATAATTATACATGATAGCAAGAAGAAGCACAATTCCTTTTTATCAATTATTTACAGCAGACAGTATTATTCTTACTCTTCATTTCCATTTTCTATTATAGATATTAAAGGCTACCATAAAGTTGTTCCTATGTTCTGCTTTCTCACTCTATTATTACAATCTAGTGCGAGTGGCTATCCACTCGCTTTGCTTGCTATCCCACACTTCTCCCGCAAAGCAAAAAAGAGCCTTGGCTTCCGCAGAAACCAAGGCTCTGATGCCGAGATATCATTCAAATACTTTTGTGTTCTTCTCTCACGCGCCCAGTTTCTCTGCTTTCTCGATCAAACACTCATGCTTTTTCGCCGTTTTATCGTAATTGATGCCGACCAACAGCAGATTCCCGGTATAGTCCTTGAGCACATTTCCGTACCGTTTTTCCTTGATCTGCGCCAGCGTACCGGCGGCACTCTTATCCCATTTGAGTTCAATTACGACCGCCGGTTTGTCCAAATGCAGCTTACGCGGGATAAAGCACACATCGGCAAAGCCTTTTCCGGTCGGCAGTTCACGAACGATCGTGTAATACTCGCGCGCATAGTAAAAGGCCAGATTGATCGTACAGCTAAGCGAATTTTCGTCGTTGTACTGCAGCAGCGAAATCTCTTCGTGCGCCTGATCGATACCCACAGCGACAGCTTCTGCGTCCAGTGCCCACAGCGGTTCCAGCAGCTTTCGAGAAGCCTGCACGGACTGCATCACACCGTTCCAGTCCATCGTGCTGATTGCGTTGATATACTCTTGCGAAACTTCCTTGTTTGGGATGGTGACAGTCTCGTCCGTGCTGTTGTACGTCAGATAACCCAGATGAACTAGCAGTGTCAACACATCGTCCTTTGTCGCAAAGGTCGTCATATCGTTGCTGAACGTACCGGTGCTGATACGCACCGCTTCTCCGCCCAGCATGCTTACGACCGCGTCTTTCAGGCCATCCATGTCCATTTGAATGTAGACTTTGAGCGCTTCATAGGTTTCGGTCTGGTTCCAGTAGGTACCGAATTTATGGCGGAGCATAGCCTCCACCACCGATTTCGGGCTGTACATGGCATACCGCACATCGCCGGACTGCCGATGCGTGATCAGCTCATAACCGTCGTACCACGTCCGCGCTTCCTCGAAATTCATTTCGTACTTTTCGCAAAGAACTTTCACTTCCCGCTCCGTAAAGCTGAAGAACGGCGCCAGCTCACCCGGGTCGGTCATGGAATATTCGGTAAACATGTTGAGCGCCGAATGTGTGCCGTATTTCTTGATTGGCAGGATACCAGTCATGTAGGCCAGCGCCACATAGTCCTGGTCTTTCAGCCACACCCGCAGAAAGTCAAGGTATTTTCTCTGGGCCGCCTGATCGTGCTGGTACTCGCGGAACAGACAGTCCCATTCGTCGATCAGAATGACAAAGGCGCGATCGGTCTCTGCGTAAATGTCCTTGAGCATCTGAATGAGATTGGTTCGGTCAAAGAAATCAACATCTTTAAAAGAACGTGTCAAATCCCGAATCAAATATCTCTGTAACATTGCCAGCATGTCATCCATGCTGTGCGTCATACTGAGAAAATCCTGCATGTTGACTTTAATGACATCGTACCGATTCAGATTTTTTCGATACGATGCAGACCGGCTGATCTGCAGCCTGTCAAACAACTCGGATGAGTCCTCACCGCAGCTGTAATAGGCCGCCAGCATATCCGCTGCCATTGACTTGCCGAACCGTCTCGGACGGCTGACACAGAGGAATTTCTGCTGTGTTTCGAGCACACAGTTTGTCTGTTCCAGCAGACCGGTCTTGTCCACATAAATCGCGGAATTCAGATTTCGCTGAAACCCTTTATGACGCGGATTGAGATAAACGCCCACAGTATCACCTCACTTCAAATGAATTTTAGAAAAACAATAAAGGGACGATGTGCAAACCGTTTCTTTTTCGACAAAATTGTATCGGAATCGGCTTTTTTGTTGACTAGTTATTGTTAAAATACTATACTTGTTTTTATGGTGATTGCATGGGTATTCGGAGGTGCTGGTGTTGGAGGTAAAGGAAGTCCAAACATTATCGGAACAGGAAAAGACGGTTTCTCTGTTTGAGTTCATCAAGGAATTAAATAAACTCAAACAAAAAGTCGTTTTGAAGATCAATGACTATCCATGGCATCTTGCTATTTCTGATATTCCTGTTTTTCCAGAGTATATTAAGGTTTTCTACCGAGATCAGGTGGAGGAAGAGAGCGAAACAACAGACGATTTACTGTTGTCCATCTGCAAACCGGAATTCGAAATATGTCCGATTCCGGATAAACGCTTCGCAGACTGGCTGGCAGATGGCTGGAACGATTATCATATAGAGGCAGAGGTGATGCATAGACAAAGCATTGCTTCTGAAAGTTCTGACACGGAAGAAACTTCTGTAGAAGATTCTGTCGTTGAACGCTTTGAAGATGATCCTGAAAGAGTAACAGCCTATCAGAACTGGAAGGTTCTGCGCACTGTATGGGCCGACAGACAACGTATCATTGAAAAAACACGAAAGCTGTTTACTGACTTGTATCAGCTTTATTTTGAGTTGCAGCGAGAAGCCGAAACCGAAGAAATCATTGCAGCGAACGGTATGATTCGTGATGCGCAGAACCCAGATATTGTACATCCTGTACTTACCCATCGTGTACGGCTTGCGTATGACGCAATGGAGAATATCATCTCCATTCATGACACAGAGAGTTCGTCTGAGCTCTATTCTGTACTGTTTCAGAGGATAGAAGGTATCAATCTGGATGCTATCAATCACCTAAACGATGACCTGCGCACAAATGACTATCATCCACTGGACAGAACAGGCACTCCGGACTTTCTAAAAGTACTGGTACGTCAGCTTTCATCTAACAGCATTTTCTCCGCAGATGGTATTCCAGAGGGATGGAACAGGAAAAATCGCTTACTGCTGTCTCTGGAACCCTGCTATATCGTCCGCAAGAGACTGGATGGGACTCCAAAAGCCATCGAAAAAATCATCGAAAATATACAGCAGACTGAGTTTGTCCCAGCACCAATCTCTGATATTGTGAGCGGCGGAAAAATCGATCTGCCGGAAGATGATGGCGAAGAATCCATCGAAGAACAGCTTGCAGCTGTTGGCGGTGAAAGTGTCGATGTATTACTTTCTAAAGAGGCCAACAAAGAGCAGCTGGAAATTGCACACCGCATCGAACAGTACAATGCGGTTCTGGTGCAGGGGCCGCCGGGCACTGGCAAAACTCACACCATCGCAAACTTGCTGGGGCATTTTCTCGCACAGGGCAAGAGCGTTCTTGTGACAAGTCATACCAAGAAGGCTCTGAGCGTTTTAAAAGAAAAGGTTGCACCAGGACTGCAAAGCCTGTGTGTGTCGGTTCTGGACGATTCTAACCTTGATATGGAACGTTCGGTGGATGGTATTACCGATTATATGTCCAGGACTACTTCCCATGAAATGCAGAAAGAAATGAATCGTCTTGCTGGGGACCGCAGGAATGTCATTGACCAGCTTGCCGACGTTCGACGCAGGATTTTTGCGATTCTAAATCAGGAATGCAGCTGTATTGTGTACAATGGAGAAGGATTTTCTCCGTCTAAAGCCGCAGAGTTTGTGCTGACTCATGCGGAAGACTTATCTTATATTCCGGGCAAAGTGCGTCTGGATACTCCTATGCCGCTGACATTTGAACAGCTGACAGAACTATATAGAAGCAATCGAATGGTATCCGAATCGGATGAAGACGAGCTTTTAGCCGGTCTTCCTAATCCTGCTGATCTGCTGCCTCCGGCAGAATTCGAGCACATTCAGACAGAAATACATTCTATGCAAGACCGGCTAAAGCAAATTGAACAGGTCAAAGGATGGACTATTTACAATCATCCGATTGAAAAGTTAATCGAGATCGATGGTCTGACTGAGCAGGTCACGATTTCCTATCCAAAGCGTGATGCACTGCAAGAACTTTCTGCATACGTTCACAAGTTTTCAGCGATCGACCCATGGATGAAATCCGCAGCGGTAGACGGCAAGAATGGCGGCTCTTATCTCCATCGCTGGGAGATGTTGATTGAGCAGATTGAAGCAACCTGCCGCTATGCAGAAACGCTGGTTGAAGAACAATTCG
>OLPS01000948.1_pt1 | contig 33712 bp, 33 predicted proteins | sample 1673071 | NCBI WGS metagenome assembly OLPS01 (sample SAMEA3136752, study PRJEB25190) | human gut metagenome | reverse complement strand
TACCGGATTTTGCGGTCAGAATTTGCCGCCGCATGTTTATCTGGAACTTTTAAGTGTCTATTTCTGATAATATTACTTATCAAAGCAAAGCACGGTATGCTTATTGCGGCAGTTCCTTTTTATTCATTTATCACCGGCGAAATGACCGGCTTTCCGTCGCGGTCCAGAAGCGGCGTCATTCCTCCCGCATATCCGCTTGCGTGAAACACATAATTCACGCCGGTTTCCTTATCCACCCAGATTTCCGTGGTCGTCATCGTTCCCTGGGAATAAACCTTTTCAAATCTCTGATCCTTTGCCATTTTTCTTCCTCCTTAAATTGGTTGTGTATGACTCTCTGATTTCTATCATACACATCTGTTATATTTTTACAACTTTTTCCTTGCGGGTGATGCGGAATGTCGTCTCCACCATCGTAATCATCAGGACAACAAACCCCAGCAGATAGACCGGCAGGATGGAAAAAGATACCGCATTGCCGAGGAGTCCGAACAGCGGCGGAATAAACGTCGAACCGACATAAGCGCTTGCCATCTGGATTCCAATAATCGCTCCCGAATTTTCCGCCCCGAAATTATATGGTGTGGAATGGATAATGCACGGGTAAATAGGCGCACACCCCAGACCTATCACAAGAAAAGCTGCAAACGCGACCGTATAGGACTTCACCGGAAGGCACAAGATAAAAATCCCGCAGACAAGAATCCCGGTTCCCAGCAAAATCATTTTACGGTCGCCAAGCCGATCGGTAATGATTCCGCTGATGAATCTTCCGGCAGTAATCCCTATATAGAACAGCGCGGCAAAACCGGCCGCACGGTCTGCAGCAATCCCTTTTACCTCAACAAAATAGGTACTTGCCCACTGCATAGTCGTAGCTTCTGCAGCACAGTAAGCGAAAAATCCAAGCAAAAGAAACGGAACCCCTTTGATCTTAAGCGCACCGGTCAGACCTACACTTTTTCCGTCCTCCCGGGATGTACTCTGGTTCACATTCCATACCGGCAGAGTAACAAGCAGAAGCAGTGCAATGCCAAGCTGTATCAGCCCAACCATGCGATAACCGCTGTTCCATGTCCTGTTTGCCAATGCATAGCTCATAATGAACGGACTGACGATGGTACCGACGCCCCAGAAGCAATGCAGCCAGCTCATATGCTTCGCTTTATAATGAAGCGCGATATAGTTGTTAAGTGCTGCGTCAATGGCTCCCGCTCCCAGCCCGTAAGGAACAGCAAAAACAATCAGCATCCAGAACCGGCTGGAAAAGGAAAAGCCGAACAGCGCAATGACCGTAAGAAAAACACTGGCAACGGTTACGATTCTCGTGCCGAATTTTCTGGTCAGCTTATCAGAAAGAAGACTCGAGATAATTGTTCCGCCAGAGATAACCATAGATACGATGCCCATATAGGACACCGGCACGCCGAGTTCGGTATGCATCACCGGCCAGCCGGATCCCAGAAGTGAATCCGGTAAGCCCAGGCTGATAAAAGCGATATAAATTAAGATTAGCAAAAATATGTACATCTTCTAATTACCCTCTCATAATATTGACAAAATATGATCCGGCTGGGAAGCAATATACTCTTTCACAATTGTGTTACAATGTGTTTTCACAATCTCACTATCGTAATCATGTGCGAGTTCATTTCTTACTTTGAGCATGTCCATCCATGTATCATCCGAAATCAAGTTTGCCTTAAATGCTTCACGCAGAACATCCCTTGGAGAACCTGTAACGAATCCTGTTATTGCATAATACTGTACCAATATGTCCTTCATTACCTTCCACGATAAATCAAAAGTAATACTAAATTTTGCACTGGTTCCGCTTAATACAAAGGAATCCGTAAGATCTCTTTCCCTGGCCTCCGCCAAAGCATCCAGCGAATTGCAAAATGATTGAAACCGTCTGTCAAATTTCGCGTCCATATTGTTTTATATCCTCCATCAATAAATCATTCCTACAGGTATCCATATTTAATAAATCAACGCTGTACAAGGTCGGCAGTTCTTCGACTTTTTCAAGCAGCTCATCAAAATCAGCCCCGCCGGACACCGCAATATCTATGTCACTGCGTTCCCCGGCTGTTCCTTTTGCCCGCGATCCATATAAAATCACTTTTTTCGCACCATGCTCTCTGCAAAGATCCGCAACCCGGCTTATCACTTCATCTGCTTTCATATATCTCCCTCCTCTTTCAGCTGCGTCTCTTACTCTATCCGCGCCTGTTGCCATTTTCGTCAAACGTGCGCTTCAACGCTTTTTCCACAAGAATAACAGAACCAATCAGAACCAAAACCTGAACCGCTTCGATGACAAGCGTTACTGTCCCTACTACATCTTCACCCGATTTTGCAAACGGGATTTGAGCGAGAACCGTCGGCACCAGCAATATGATGCCTGATTTGATCCATAACTTTCCGCAACAGTCATGCGCAAATGCCCAGGTATCCTTATTCTTTTCGGACATGGCAGTTCTATAGCCGATCAGCCCGTTTATCTCTTTTGGAGGATTTTTGTACATGCAGTAACCCGCTATCACCATAATAGAAGGCATCAATAGATTACATAAAAACATCGCTATAAAAAATCCCATATTTTCCTCCTGTCTCCCGGATTACAGTATCTTTTCCATCCCGATCTTCTGCGGCACGAGCCCGCACTTCTCGTAGAACTTCCGCGCATTTTCATTGCATGCCCAGACATTGAGGGTCACATTGTAACAGCCGGACGCCTTCGCATAATCCAGCACATACCGGTACAACTGCTGCCCGATATGCTGTCCTCTGCAGTTCTCATCCACACACAGATCGTCAATATAGAGGCTCTTGATGTCCGTTAAGATATTGTCATTGATGTGCTGCTGGAAAACGCAGAATGCGTAGCCTAAGATATTGCCCGCTCCGTCATCCGCAACAAAAACCGGGCGCGTCGTATCCTCTAAAATTTCCTTTAATTCGTCATCGTTGTATTTTCTGGCATTTGCCCGGAATAAATCCGGCCGTCCGTTATGATGAACCGTTAATACCTGTGACAGGAGCCGGTCAAGCCCCGGTATGTCCTGTGTGCCTGCATATCTGATCTGCATATGTGCTCCTTTTCTGTTTGCCGCTTGTATATCATTTTATTGTGCTATTGCAAACATTATATCATATTTTTTTCATATCCACTCTTTACATTTCTGTTATCCTACCGCAACTATCCCATTTATATCTTCGCACATAGATGTTGACTTATCAACATCTATGCGCTATAATCCGAGATATTGATTTATCAACATCTTGCAAAGGAGCGCCCATGGATCATCGTTTTGAAACCTTTTCACTCTCCATCCTGGAGTTGAACCGGTATTTACAGAAAATCAAAGAGCTGGAGATGAAACAGTTCGGGCTGAAGGCCAATCACACCATGTGTCTTTATTATCTGGGACAGCACCCGGAGGGGCTGACCGCAACGCAGCTCACAGAACTCTGCAAGGAGGACAAAGCCGCCGTCTCCCGCTGTCTCTCACAGCTTAGCGACCGGCAGCTTGTCGTCTGCGAACAGCCGGCAGATCACAAGCGGTCCTACCGGTCGCGCTACATGCTTACCGGTCAGGGGCGCTCCGTTGTAAACGGCATCCAGGCACGCATCAAAGAAGCGCTCTCCTACGGCGGGCGCGGGCTGACGGAGGAAAGGCGCCGGGATTTCTATGGCACTCTTGCAATCATCAGTGAAAACCTGTCTGACTATCTGACCGAACAGGGTCAGCAAAGATAAAAATATATGGAGAATCTTATGGAAAAAATCAGAATTATCACAGACTCAGCATCCGATCTCTCTGCTTCTACCAGAGAAGACCTCACCATTCTGCCGCTTGCGATCCGCTTCGGCGATACGGAATACCTCGACGGCGTCACAATCAGCCATCACGAATTCTACGAAAAGCTGATTGAGAGCGACACTCTGCCCACGACCAGTCTGGTATCCCCCGCCGCTTTTGAAGAGGTATATGCCAGGGCGGTGGCGGACGGGGAGACCGTCATTGCAATCACGATCTCTGGCCGTCTCTCCGGCACTTACCAGAGTGCCACGATCGCGGCAGAAGATTTTGCAGGAAAAGTATTTGTCATCGACAGCTATAACGCCACCATCGGCGAGGGCATTCTGGTCAGATATGCACTTTTATTAAAAGATCAGGGATTATCCGCCAAAGAAATTGTCGGAATCTTAGAAGCCTCCAAGGAGCAGATCCACACACTCGGCGTCTTGGATACACTGGAATATCTGAAAAAAGGCGGCCGCATTTCCGCCGCCACCGCATTTCTCGGCAGCGCCATGGCGATCAAACCGGTCGTCGCCGTATCGGAAGGCGAAATCGTCATGCTCGGCAAGGCACGCGGCTCCAAAAACGGGAATAATTTTCTCATAAAGGAAATAGAAAAGGCAGACGGAATCGATTTTACCCGGCCCTTCTGCCTCGGCTACACCGGACTCAGCGATGAGATGCTGCAAAAATATATCAAAGACAGCGAAGCGCTCTGGAGCGGACACACGGACCAACTCCCGGTCTGCTCTCTCGGCGCGACGATCGGAACGCATGTAGGTCCCGGCGCCATCGCCGTCGCATTTTTCTCACCGCAGTCTTAATGCTGCCCGTTCTGCCAGCTCACCTGACCTTCCTCGATCATCGGATAGCAGGTGAGCGTTGTTCCGTCGAGATCTTCCGCGTGCATGTCCACGCCCATGATCCGGTGATTGTCATAGGTTGTGTAATAGTAGATTCCCCTGGTCGCATTGCAGCAGGACGTATAGATCGTAATCTCGTATTTTCCTTCCGCCACTTCACAGCAGCCTCTCTGCTGATCCACCGATCCTAAAATATGGAAAAACTGGCTGACGCTCTCCGCCTCCGAATCGCCGGAAACCGCATTCATCCTCGTGAATGCCACGCGCGCAAAACGGGACGCGGAAGAGAGATCTCCCGGAAGTCCCAGCGCACCCATTCCGCGGCTGTAAGTGCTAAGCGGAACATCTTTTGCAAAAGAATTCTCCGGCTGCTTCGGGGAAAGCCCGATATAGTTGTTGAGCATAAACATCTGCTGTGCAAACGGCGGATTGTTCGTAAGAACGCCCACCGGATTCTCGTAGATATGCAGACCATCCGCCACCGATTCCACCGTAATCGCCTCGTTTTCGTCTGCGATGATCCAGTGCAGCTGGGACGCCGGGAACTGCTCGGCGAACGGCGTTCCGACCAGATTCATTTTTGCAAGAAGCGCCCGCACCTCATCCATCGTCGCGCACTGGCGGAGCACCCACGGGATGAACTCAAATGAAGCCACATTCTCTTTTCCCTCCGTCACCTCTGCGTAGACGGCATTTCCGACGAAGTTCAGACCTGCCATGCCAATTCCCTTCTCGTTGATAGCATCATAATACAGCGGATAGTCCCCCGCCACATGCGCCATGCCGATGATGGCATAATGCTCTTTTGCCTGTCCCACATGCCGGAAGTTAAATTCATAATTCCGCGGTGTGATGACGATCTCCTCACCGTAGGAAAATTCATAATCCAGTGTTCTTCCAAAATAGAAATCCTTCGTCCGATAGGTTGCTGCTGTACACATAATCGCTTCTCCCTCTTAAAAATAAAACTTGTGATATATTCTCTTTTTTCACGCCCTGACTGCCCAGCGCATTTTGGTGGAACGCGCCCTTCCATTCGCGGCGCACTCCTGCGCCGACGGACGGATGACGTCCTTCGCATAGTCACTGTAAATACCACTCTTATATCCCTCTTTGAGCGCCTGTTTCACAAGCTTGTCCTCCCCCGAGTGGAAGGTGAGAATTGCCACGCGCCCGCCCGGTCTTAATGCTCCCGGAAGCTTTTCCATGAATTCATACAGCACCTCAAACTCCTGGTTCACATCGATGCGCAGTGCCTGGAATGTGCGTTGGCAGGTCTTTTTGATTGTGTCCTTTTTCTCCTTCTCCGGCAGAAAATCCAGCGTATCCTCGATCACCCTGCGCAGCTTTGTCGTCGTGTCGATGCGGCTGCCCCTGCGGATCTCGTCCGTGATCGCTTTTGCCAGCTCCTCACAGTACGGCTCGTCGGAGTTCTCATAGAGCATCCCGGCAAGTTCCTCCCGCGTGATCGTATCCAGCCGCTCCGCCGCGCTGATCCCCGTCTCCTGATTGAGCCTGAGATCCAGCGGTCCGTCCACCTTAAACGAGAAGCCGCGCTTCGGATTGTCGATCTGCATGGACGACACGCCAAGATCCGCCAGAATAAAGTCGAAGCCGCCGACCTCTTTTGCGATCTCATCGATCGTGCAGAAATTCTGAAGGCGCACCGTCAAAAGATCCTCCCCGAATCCCAGATCCTCCAGACGCTTTTTCGTCTTGGCGGACTCCTCCGGGTCCACATCGGTCGCCCAGATATGTCCCTGTCCTTTCAGACATTCCAACATAGCGCGCGTGTGTCCGCCGTAGCCGAGCGTCGCATCGAATCCCTGCTCTCCAGGCACAATCTGCAAAAAGTCCAGAATTTCTTTTACCATAATCGAGATATGCATTCCCGCCGGCGTATTTCCCTTCCGGATCACATGCTCGATCGTGTCCTGATACTTCTCCGGCTGCAGTTCCTTGTATTTTTCCTCAAACTTCTTCGGATATTTTCCCTTGTAACGCACCCGCCGCTTATGCGGTGTCTGTGTCTCCTGTTCCATCCTTCTCTCCTACTCCCAGTCTTTTACCAGTTCTGTATTGTACTCCGACTGAATATTTTCGACGGCTTCTCCCGCCGCCCTCCGGTAATAATAGATCCTGTCGTCATCGCTGTCATTTTTCCAGAATTGATATCCATAGATGTAGCTTTCAAAAATCTCCTCAAAGCTTCCATATTCCTTCTGCAGTCTCTGCGCAATCGGCAGACACTGGTCAAGGCACTCCTCGAGGCTGATGTAGCCGCACTGATAGCACAGTCCCGTGATGCGCATAATACGGACATAATCCCAGGCATCCACACCGCGCGTGTCCAGATGTCCATACGCATCATAGCATACCCATGTCCGGCACTGCTCATCCTCCGGGATCTCACTGATGCTTATAATATCGACATAACCATTCTCATCCATCGACAGATACCCTTTTTTCAGGTAAGTTTCAAACGCATGACGGTAAGACGCTCTGGTTCCTTTTTTCAGCATCTGGCTGATCGTGCGGGTCGCCGTTGCCCGGCTCGTAATGCCCCACCAGTCAGACAGATATTCCTTCACCTGTTCCTGATCCCAGTCATTTAGTGAGTGACCGCCCAGTTCTCCATATTCTCCGTTCTCAAACGGTACATAGATCGCGTAAGCATCTATGATCCAGCGCACAGTCGGGTCGTCCTTCACGTCCTCAAACGTCAGATCCGACTCCGCCTTTTGGGAATCATAAGAGATCAGCAGACTGTCGGCATCCTGGTTGTAAGCCACATAGTGGTTTCCTGCATACACAAACATGAGCGCGATCACAACCACTGCCGCCACAGTACCCGCAATCAGATTCCGAAGCTTCATCTGGATATCCGGCGCTCCGTCTTTTTCTGAAAATGCATATGGAAGATGCGCACCATCAAACCAGATATCTGCTTTTCCGCCAACCATATCCTGCACATTTCCCACATTTGCCTGCCGTACCGGATACATGGCACGCGCCTCGCACTTTCGCCCCAGTTCATCCATGAACTCATACAGATAATATTTGGTCGCGCCATTTTTCCCGGTTGTTATGACACGGGCAATTTTAGCGTGATAACGCTTTGCCTGCGCCTTTGCTTTCTTCAGATAGCGGTACTCCATCACCTTGCTCAAAAGGGCGAGCAATGTCATATAAAGCCCCGCCTCTCCCATCAGAAGCATCGTGCGTGCAGTGTCATGGGACGTGTTAAACCGGTACGCAATCGCGTACAAAAATATGATTCCCCCCAGTGCAAGTGCCGCAAGTGGGATTGCCTGCAGGCGGCTGTAACGCCGGTACGCCTCCGACAGGTGCCACTCCGCCACCCAGACCCGCTCTTCCGGTTCTTCCATCTCCACCGAACCGGCAATGTCTTCTCCTGCGTATGCTGCGTCCCCGGCATATGCCGCGTCTTCTGCATATGCCGTCCGTCCCCAGGTCTTGTCTGCGGTGCGCTGCGCGGCACCCGCATATGCCCCGTTCCTATTTCCCGGCGCATTGATGATCCGCGTCATGAGAAAATAGCGGAGCGTTTTATCCGCCTTCCGCTGTATCAGCCAGATTCTAAGCCCAAGTATCGCGGCAATCACGGTAAGTATCAGCACCAGCTGCAGATCGTCCTGCGGATTTAACGAGGTTAAGCTGTAGCGGAGTCCCGCAAAAATAATCCCCAACAGCGGAAGCAACAGCAGCAGAAGCACAATCTGTGTCACATTGGGCGCACTCTTTGCATCCACTGTATCTTCCTTCACTTCCACGCGGTACGTCTTGCGCGCTCTTCCTTCCTCCCTGCTTTTGAGCCGGATCAGATAACGATCCGCCGCTTCCGTCTGTACCGTCTGCACCCATTTCCATCCGGGGCTGTCCGGCATATTTACATTCTCATTGTACTGCAGATTTCTGCAGACTGACTTTTTGTCGCTGTGACATAATCCAACCGCCATGTTTCTCTCCTTATCAGAACATTCCCGTTTTTCCGGAAAATATCCTGTTTCTTTCGTGTATGTCATCCTAAGATGACCCAGATAAAATTGTAATCGATTGCCGCACATTTTACAACATCCTGGTTTTACTTGTTGTCATATCGCCCTTACAATAAATCAGTCCTATTTCATTTTATCTGTTTCCGTAAGGTGCAGGTTTTTCCGCAACTCTGCTTAATTCCGGTTTGGACGAATAAGTATATACGTTTATATTTTTCTGTTCAGATTCCATATCATTGTTATCCGTCCACAGCTCGCACTGCATCATAACAGTCTGCACTGCATCATCCATGCCTTCCGGTGGATAACGATGCTTCTTGAGCAATCTCTTTATCATGATGCGCATCTTTGCTCTTGCTGAATCGCGTTTCTGCCAATCGATTGTCCGGTTCTTACGAAGTGTATCTGCCAATTCTTTTGTGATCGCAATAAGCTCTGCATTTTCATAAAAATCTTTAATTGCCTGCGGTTTTGTAAGTGCATCATAGAATGCCAGTTCATCAGCTGTAAGCCCCAACTGTTCTCCCTCTTTGCTTGCAGCCGCAATCTGCTTTGCCAGATTTAATAGTTCTTCAATCACTTGCTCATTCGTCAACATACCGTTCAGATAAGCATTCATTGCACGTTGAATGATCTCACTGAATTTCTGTGATTTTACAATATTGGTATGACGATAAATCTGCACCTGTTCAGAGATTAGTTTCTTCAATAATTCCACTGCCAGATTTTTCTCTTTCATCTTTGAGATTTCCTCAAGGAACTTCGGATCAAAAAGCGAAAACTCTTTATCCACATCAGAAAACAGGTTAATCACACCCTCGCTCTGTACACTGGCTTTCAAAAGTTCGTTAATCCGGGCATTCATTTCAGGAAGAGAGATTTTCTTTCCCTCGCCCTGATTCATTAAGCGTGTTACAAGCACACGTACCGACTCAAAGAACGCAGCCTCAACACGCATATCCTTTTCCACAAACGAAGAGCATAACGACAATGCCTGTCTGAGAAGAAGTCCTTCCTTTAGAAAATCTTCCCGGTCTTTTTCCTTATCTACCGCAACAATAAAGTTTACAGCACCACTAATTGCCTTGGAACGCTCCAAATCTGTGCCGCAGATAAACTTAGAATAATCGTATCCATGGAATAAATCCCGGCAAATAGATAACTTTTCGAGGAATTTGGGGTAAGCAACTTTTGCTACATCTGTATCTCCATAATTTTTCTTATCACGAGTGGTATAGTCGTTCATTGCCTGTTTCAAGGCAGATGCAATACCCACATAGTCAACAACCAGACCACCTTCTTTATCGCCAAATACACGATTTACTCTCGCAATCGCCTGCATAAGATTATATCCCTGCATCGGCTTATAAACATACATGGTCGCAAGCGAAGGAACATCGAATCCCGTCAGCCACATGTCTACAACAATGACAATTTTAAGTGAACTCTCGTTATCTTTAAACTGCTTTGCAAGTTCATCCTTATGGCGTTTATTCCCGATAATCTTATTCCATTCTTCCGGGTCTTTGTTGCTGCTTGTCATAACAACAGCAACCTTTTCTGTCCAAGACGGACGGAGCTGTAAAATACGTTCATATATCTTCATAGCTATCGCCCTGGAATAAGCCACAATCATTGCTTTACCCGTCAACAGACTAGCACGATAACTTTCATAGTGGTCGAGAATATCATTCACCAGAGAATTGATCGTCTTATCATTACCAAGAATAGCTTCCATCTGTCCAAGCTCTTTCTTGCTCTTGTCGATCACTTCCGGATCAGCATTATTCGCCATAATGTCGTATTCCTGGTCAATAAGCTTTAATGTTTGTTCATCAAGTTTCAGCTTAATAACCCGACTTTCATAATATACCGGGCGGGTTGCGCCATCCTCCACGGCCTGCGTCATATCATAAATATCTATATAGTCGCCGAATACTTCACGAGTATTGCGATCTTTCATGGAAATAGGTGTTCCTGTAAACCCGATGAAAGTCGCATTCGGCAGAGCATTTCTGATAATACGAGCTGAACCGATTTTGATTTCTCCGGTTTTTGCATCGACCTTTTCCTTCAAGCCATACTGTCCACGATGTGCTTCATCTGCCATGACCACAATATTTCTTCGTTCAGAAAGGCAGTCAAAGGACTCCTCAAATTTCTGCATGGTTGTAAAAATGATTCCATTTGCTTTTCTACCGTCCAACAGTTCTTTCAGATGCACACGGCTCTCAGCATGAACTGGCTCCTGACGCAAAAAATCTTTACATTTTGCAAACTGCCCATACAGCTGGTCATCCAGATCATTACGATCGGTAATGACTACGATGGTTGGGCTGTCTAATGCATCCTGTAGGCGATGCGCATAGAAAACCATCGACAGAGATTTGCCGCTACCCTGCGTATGCCAGAATACACCACCTTTACCATCCGTTTCAGTAGCGTGCTTGGTAGAAGCCACTGCTTTATTAACCGCAAAATATTGGTGGTATCCTGCCAGAATCTTAAACTGCTTTGTTCCTTCATTAGAAAAGCAGATAAAATTCTTTATGATATCCAGAAAACGTTCCTTTTCAAAGATTCCTTCAAAGAAAGTATCAAACTGAGCATACTGTGTATTCTCATAACTGCCGTCCTTGGTTTTCCATTCCATGAAACGGTCTTCGCCGGAAGTAATCGTGCCGGCCTTCGATGTCATAAGGTCACTCATAACGCAAATACAGTTGTAAATAAACATGGACGGAATCTCATGCATATAATTCCGGATCTGTGAGTACGCTTCAGATGCATCTGTTTCTTCACGGGACGGAGATTTCAGTTCCACCAACACCACGGGCATACCATTCAAAAACAGCAAAACATCGGGGCGCTTGTTGCTGTTCTCAATAAATGTCCACTGATTAGCCACGATAAAAGAGTTGTTGCCAGGATTGCTGTAATCCACAAGATAAATAAGACCGGAACGCTCTTCACCTTTGATAAAATAGCGCACTTCCACACCATGCTGCAAATAATCCATAAAAAGGGCGTTTTTCTGCACCAGCTCGGCATTTTCAAAATTTTTCAGCTTATACAACGCATCCGCAATCGCATCCTCCGGCATGGTCGGATTCAGACGATGCAACGCTTCATACAGTTCCTCTTCATATAGAGGGCTTTTAAAGTCCCGCTCCAAATCAGGAGCATAGACATACCGATAGCCCATGTTCTGAAATAGCTCTATGACGGAATTTTCATAGTCTGCTTCGGTATAAAAGCCTGCCATATTCTTTCACCTCCTTATATCAATGTAATCTGTTTTCTCAGCTGCTTTCCAACTTTTTCTTGTGTTACAACATCATACGATTCTTTAAGCTTATCCAATGCACTATAAAGGTTATTCCTATATTTTTCTTCAGAAAATATTCTAGATAACTCTTCTAAAGGCGTTGGATGCTTACCATTCTCCTCCTTCATCTTTTCAATAATAATCTGATATTGATACATTACGGCTAATGCGCTTTCGTAATCTTTTAGGAAACTACTGTATAGTAATGCAACATCGCCTTTGAAAATGAGTTCAAATTCCATTGCCATACTTCTAAGTTCTTCACGTTTTCTCAAAAATTCCTTATGAAATGGCTGTTCCAACGGATGTTTAATAGCTTCTGCTTGACCTTCCATATATGTATTGTTGGTAAGACATATAAAAACAAAATCGTTTTCAAGCTGAGGTTTTGTTTCTCTTTTTTCTGAAAGCCATATGTAATTTTCTTTGCAAAGAGAAATAAGACTGCTCACCAAATTATATGCTTTCAATCGGCGATCAAATAGTTGCTGTTTATTACTCAGCTGTATTTGGTAAACTGATAGATCTAACGCAACGACAGCTACAATGGATGTCATCACGGTACACCAAAAATTCCAATCTCTAAACATAGTGATTTCTCCCTTCAACAAATTTCAAACAAGAATTTATATGAACAAATGCTTGCCATCTTTGACAACGCTAAACGAACTTCATCATGGCATGCGCATAAGCTGGGCGATGTACTGACATTCTTTGATAATCTCCGAAAACCTCTTTCTTCCATACAAAGAGCAAAAATGACACACATTTATCCATATTATGGCGCGACATCCATTGTGGATTATGTTGAAGATTATTTGTTTGATGGAACCTACATTCTTATCAGCGAAGATGGTGCGAATGTAGTTGATGCCTCTGGGCATCCATTAACACAATATACTTATGGAAAGTTTTGGGTTAACAACCATGCGCATATAGTAAAAGGAACGAGCAGCTATTCCAATGCTTTGATATACGCTATATTAGGAACGCTAAATATGCAAAGTATAGTTACTGGTGCCGCTCAGCCTAAAATCAATCAAGCAAATCTGCGAAATTTTGAAACAGCTTTGCCTGAAAACGAGGAAGCACAGACTTTGTCAAGCGTCTTGAATCCCATGTTTAAACAAATGATACACCATGATCAAGAAAATGAAAAACTTTCTGCGTTGAGAGACACATTACTGCCACAGTTAATGTCCGGCGAGCTAGATGTCTCAGACATCGACCTTTAAGCCGCTAAATTCTTGTTTATACTTTCATTAGCTTCAAGTTTCTCATCTAAAGCGCCCAGTAATGAAGCAATTTTATTTTGCAACTCTATTGTAGGAATTGGGACCTCAAATCCATTAAGTATTTTTGCAGTCAAAAATTTTGTAGCTGTTCCTTGGGAAATCTGCTTAAAATGACGCAAACACATCTTCAGTGCATAGTATAAATACCGGAGATTCACCCTTGATGCATCACATGATTCAATCACGTATGTTCTTTGATACGCATTGAATTTTCCCTCATAATACTGTATATGAAAATTTCCCTCTGCGTTATTACCCGCAAGAATAATTGCTTCTGTATCAAATGCGTATGTATTTATTCTTAAAGGCTCCGGTGCGCAAGTAAAAAAAGGATATTTTCCTCCTGTTTCAGCAGCATTTGAATTTAATTTTCCTGTTGTAAATTTTGCTATATCACTTAATTTAAATACCTCCATCACGTCACCTTCCTAACCTATGTATTTCCTATGCGCCTGTTTAACATTGCTCTGCTTAACCATTGCATACTGCAAAGTCGTATCAATCCGTTTATGTCCTAGAAGTTGTTGCAGCTGCTCAATCGGCATTCCTTTATCAATTGCCATCGTTGCAAGTGTTCTCCTAAACTTGTGCGGATGAACTTTTTCAATATCCAGTATTTTACCCATTTCTCGCAGTCTGGTTTCGATACCCCCAATTTTAATACGCTCATGCGGTGAACGCAGCGTGACGAACAGTGCCGGATTGTCATCAATTCTGCTATTGATATAGTCCTGTAAATGAATCTTTGACCTTGCGTCAAAGTAGACAATACGCTCTTTATCACCCTTACCAAATACAACACACTCCCGCTCGTTGAAATTGATGTCCGCCTTGTTCAACAACACCATTTCCCCAATACGCATCCCGGTTGATGCCAGCATATCAATAATTGCCAAATCCCGCAACTCTGTGCAATTATCTCGCATTTTCTCCAACTCTTCATCCGTATAGGTTTCCTTTATATTGGTTGCAGTTTTCACCTTATGAATACGACGAACAGGGCTTTTTAGGATATAATCCTCATCCTCCAGCCAAGAGAAAAAACTCGACAATATTCTACGGATATTATCTATTGTCACACGGCTCGACTGATTTTTGCTCTGATAATCCGTCAGATAAGAGCGTAAATCTTCCGTCTGTATATGGCGGATGTTCTTTTCAATCGAAGTTGTCATTGCTTCTATCGTAGTGCGGTAATACTTCAAAGTCTTTTCTGAACAGCCCTCTATTCGTTTTGCCGCCACAAAATCATCGATCAGTTTCGGATTGTCATTCGTTGTTTCCTTTCCTTCCTGCTTCGTGATTTCACAACCGAATAAAGTGTGTTCCAACACTTTCTGTAATTCACTCAACTGTGCATTGTCGAGATGTGGTAGCATCTGCTGCACCACATCACATATAATCTGTTGTTTCATAAGTCATTCTCCTTCAATTTTATTTCCAGAGAACGACACAACGGCAGTTCCGTTGGTATATTGCTCCCGCCGTTGGTAGGAGAGTTATGGTAAACAAGAATTTAGCGGCTTAAAGGTCGATGTCGGAGACATCCAGTTCGCCGGACATCAATTTTGGCAGTAATGTATCACGCAAAGAGGATAGCTTTTCATTTTCATTCTGATTAACCCATATTTTTTCAAAGATTGGCTCAACCGTAACTGTAAATAGTGTTACGATTTCTTGCGAGGGAACAAGTATTTCTATCTTTTGAAAATCAGGTACTGTGAGTTGTTGTTGCGTTGTTCCTGTTCCAGTAATGTGAAGCTGTTTTAACCATAAATAGAGATATTTTGCAGAAATAATTTCTGTTTTTGGTATCAGAGTTACTAAACGCACGATTGGCACATAAGGAATATGACGCAAACACACAAAACCTATTGTTCCACGAGCTGATACAGTCACGCTTTCTTCGGATATTTTAGGGTTGTCAGTAAATCCGTAAAGCCCCTCATTGCTCAATCCGTTTGAGTAAATCGGATATTCATACAAATCAGTTTTTATTGGGGATACATTTTGAGGTTTATCTCCACCTGCACCCATTATTGAAACATTACCAAGCGTTGATACCGACCAGTCGCTTGGCTTTCGATTACTGAATGGTTCAAAATCAACAAACCACGACTTGAATAGTGCCTGAGCTTGCTGCTCTAAATTCTTGTTTATCGCATCATTCAGCTCAATCTTATCATTCAATGTGTTTAAAAGACCCGTTATCTTTCTCTGCACATCAATTGATGGATAAGCGATAGGAACCTCCCCCATAAATTTGGTGTTAATTGATGGCATCGTCGCTCCAGTAGCTATTCCACGTACAAATTGTTTTGTTGATTCAAGTGTAAAGTAATAATAGAGATACTGTGGTTCAATTTCCGCAAATGGACGTACTCTTAAACAACGTCCAGAAAACATCCATCCGTTATACTCACGACTAACATATGAACACCGATCTACCGAGCCAACACGACTAAAAACAATATCGCCTTCATGCAAAATATATTTACTGAGACGCTTTTTATCTTTATCAGAAACGCACGGCAAATTCTGCTTAGTGAATTTTCTCTTTCCTAAATGCTCAACTGTTACAATTGGTGTACCATTCTGAACGTAATCTTCTTTATGCAACTGACTCCCAAATGGTCCTGTTTGTATGTCCGCAAGAGTAGACAGCGGCTTTGTTATAAACTCAGATCTCATACCCAATCGCCCCCAGTTTCTTTCTGATCTCGTCCTCCAGTTCATGGGACTTTGCGAACATATCTGACAGTTCCGATGTCAGACGTGTCATCTTCTCCTCAAAAGGCTCTCTGTCATCCTCCTGCTCCTCGATACCGACATAACGCCCCGGAGTAAGGATGTAATCCTGTTTCGCGATATCCTCTAAAGTTGCAACTTTGCAGAAACCCTGAACATCCTCCAATGTGCCGTTCTGGAACGCTTCAAAAGTATCGGCAAGTTTCTGAATATCCTCATCTGTGAAATCACGATGCTTTCGGTCAACCATATGTCCCATCTTGCGGGCATCAATAAACAACGTCTTGCCTGACTGCTTTTTGCCTTTCGTGATAAACCACAGCGTAACCGGAATCGTGACGCTATAAAAAAGCTGAGTCGGCATAGCGATGATGCCTTCGATAAGGTCATCTTCGATGATGTTCTTTCGGATGTTTCCTTCACCACTGCTCTGTGTAGACAGTGCGCCATTTGCAAGTACCAGACCAATCTTCCCGTTCGGAGCAAGATGGTGAATCATATGCTGAATCCATGCATAGTTGGCGTTACCTGCAGGCGGTGTGCCATACTTCCAGCGCCTATCCTCCAACAACTTTTCCTGATTCCACGGATGATAGTTGAACGGAGGATTGGCAAGAATGAAGTCTGCCTTTAATGTCGGATGCAGATCATTGGTAAAGGTATCTGCATTGTACGGTCCCAGATCTGCGTCTATGCCACGGATAGCCATGTTCATCTTTGCCATCTTCCATGTATCTGGATTTGCCTCCTGACCGTATACAGAGATCGAACCACGCTTATGTCCGTGTGCCTCGATGAATTTTTCACTCTGAACGAACATACCGCCACTGCCGCAGCAGCAATCATATACACGACAATTATCAAACGGGCGAAGAATAGAAACCAGAGTTTTTACTACACTTGACGGCGTATAGAATTCTCCACCTCCGACCCCTTCCTTTTCTGCAAACTGAGCAATGCAGTATTCGTAAGTGCGACCGAGCAGGTCTTCACTTGCCATAGTATCGCTCATGTCGATATTGTTTGTAAAAATATCAACCACATCTCCCAGAACACGCTTGTCCAAATCAGGAGTTGCGTAATTTTTTGGCAATACATTTTTCAGTTTTTTATTTTCACTTTCAATGGCTCTCATTGCATTATCAATGACTGTTCCAATTTCCGGTGTATGTGCTTTGGATGCAATATTGCTCCATCGTGCTTCCTCCGGAACAAAGAACACATTGTCCATCTCATAAGCATCACGATCATCCTCAAATCCATCGCCTTCATCTACTAGCTTCTGGTGTTGCTTATCGAATGCTGCTGAAATATAACGCAGAAAAATGAGTCCGATGATAACCTTTCTATATTCTGCTGCCGGGATATGTCCCCAAAGAACGCAGGCTGCATCCCACAACTGTTTTTCAAAGCCAATGTTGGCATTTGTTTTCTCTGCCATTATAGTATCCTCCACATTGAGTATTTATCTTTCAAGATGTTCTGCCTCCATGAATTTCTGATTTATTACTGCCATTCTACCATTCCATAAATACTTATTCAACAATACATCTGTAATCAAGAATAAATTTCGACGATAAGATCCGAGTACATACGAAAATCGATTGGTCGTCATTTTGACCTGCAAATGCAAAAACATCATAGGCAATAACAAGGAAATACGACACTCTTCAAAATCCCTATCATAGTTGGCAATCATTTCTTCTTGCCTATATTTTACCGAAAATGTCCTGTAAACACAACGATGACAACCGTTGATATTTGCAAAATATGCTTCCCGACGTTATAATACAGCTGTTGTATCCAGAAACATTTACAGAACAGGGCACACATCAGCCCCGGAACGGAGAATCCCATGATAAAACTGATTGCCACCGATGTCGACGGGACACTGGTAAAAGACGGAACGATGCAGATCGATCCCGAATACATGACTGTCATTAAGGAACTTGTCCAGAAAGGAATTATTTTTGCCGTCTGCTCCGGCAGACAGTTCATCAGCGAACGGAAGCTGTTTGCACCGATCAAAGATCAGCTGCTCTACATCACGGACGGCGGCACGGTCGTGCGCACCCCGCAGGAGATTCTGATGGTTCACACGATGCCGCGCGACGTCTGGAGCGGCATGTGCCGCATGGTGCAGGAACAGATGCCGCACTGCGACTGTTTTGTCGCCACACCGGACTACTGTCTCGCCGAAGACGCCGGAAGCCGCATGTTCCACTGGCTGCGCGATTCCTACGGCTACGATATCCGGGAGGCAGAGCGTCTATCTGACATCCCGGAGCAGGATATCATCAAGTTCACCGTCTACCACAAATCTGCCTGTGAGGAAATGCGTGCGCCGCTCTTCACCCCGGCATGGAAGGACAAGGCACAGCTTGCCGCCGCCGGCAAAGAGTGGATGGACTGCAATCCGCCCGGTGCAAACAAGGGAACCGCGATCGAGTTCGTGCAGAAGCATTTCGGCATTTCACCGGAAGAGACCTGCACGTTCGGGGATAACCTGAACGACATCGAGATGCTGCAGAACGCCGGCAGGAGTTACGCCGTCGCCAACGCCAGGGCGGAAGTCATCGCCGCGGCAAAAGATACCTGTGCGCCCTACTGGGAGAATGGAGTCCTCCAGATCTTAAAAACATTTTTATAACGAAAAAGAATCGTGTCCATCCAGCGGCAGTGCCCCGGCGTACACGGTTCTTTTTCTTTTGTCGTTATGACGGCTTGTGCATATTGCAGGAAATCGCGGCAGCGCATTCTGTCGCAAAATTCCGCAGTTCTATCGGACGCGTCAACGGCATCTGCGATGATTCCTGTCTTTTTGAGGTTCGACAGTGCACCACGGATGTTCGCGGGCAATCGGACATTTTCGACGGCTTTTGTGTCTCGCTTGGCAGACCGATGAGTAAAACCGGACCGCGCAAACGACTGTCTGAGGTGTCTGCCGCCGTGTTTTAAATGCGGGCAGACACCGAGTTTCGGATTGCGCGGTCTGATCGGGACTTTGTGAAGCGGTCTGCCTAGCGAGACTAGAAAGCCGACGCTTTGTCCGTTGCCTGCGGACACCCGCGGCGCGCAGTCGAACGCCAAAAGAGACAGCAAACCGGATGCCGCTGACGCATCCGAAGAACTTCTGAAATTTTGCTCCAAAGAATTGCACTGCCGCTATTTCCCGCAATACTGCCATGCCGTCCGCCCTTCCCAACACACAAAAAAAGAACTGTGTACGCCGCACATCTGCCGCGGGACGTGACACAGTTCTTTTTCGTTATATTAAATGTTTAACAGATCGCTGAATACCTTCAGGGCACCGTCGGTCTCATGTGCAAGCACGCGCTTTGCCAGAACCTTTCCGAGCTGTACGCCTTCCTGATCGAAGCTGTTCACATTCCACAGGAAGCCCTGGAACATAATCTTGTTCTCAAAGTGTGCCAGAAGTGCTCCGAGAGACTGTGGGTTTACCTGCTCACCGATGATGATGCTGGATGGACGTCCGCCCTCGAAATTCTTGTTGCGGTTCTCATCGGATTTGCCGCATGCGAATGCGACGATCTGAGCTGCGACATTTGCGCAGAGCTTCTGCTGGCTTGTGCTGTCCTGGATCACAACATCTGTGCCGATCTGGCTGTTCTTAAAGCTGACAAACTGAAGCGGTACGATGTCTGTGCCCTGATGCAGCAGCTGGTAGAACGAATGCTGTCCGTTCGTGCCAGGCTCGCCGAAGATCACCGGTCCTGTCGGGTAGTCTACCGGCTCACCGAAACGGTTCACCGACTTACCGTTGGACTCCATGTCAAGCTGCTGTAAATGTGCCGGGAAGCGGCTGAGTGCCTGGGAGTACGGAAGCACTGCCGTAGCCGGATAGCCCAGTACGTTGCGCTCGTAAACGCCGATCAGTGCATCGAGCATCTCCGGATTCTTCAATACGTCTTTGTTTGCGGAAAGCTGATCCTCTGCAGCAGCTCCCTCGAGGAACTGTGCGAACACATCCGGTCCGAATGCCAGGGATAATACGGCGCCGCCAACTGCGGAAGTGGAGGAGAAACGTCCTCCGATATAGTCATCCATAAAGAATGCTGCAAGGTAATCATCACTCTTCGCTAACGGGGATGTCTCGCTCGTTACAGCGATCATATGCTTGGACGGATCCAGTCCCGCTTTCTTTAATGCATCTTTTACGAAAGACTCGTTCGTCAGAGTCTCCAGTGTCGTACCGGACTTGGATACCAGTACGAAAATGGAATGTGCCACATCGGTGGAATTCAGCACTGCTGCAGCATCATCCGGGTCTACGTTGCTGATGAACTTTGCTTCCATCTTGAACTTGCCGTTTTTCTTCGCCCAGTTCTCAAGTGCCAGATACATCGCACGCGGACCGAGGTCACTACCACCGATACCGATCTGAACAACTGTTGTGAACTTTTCTCCTGCCGCATTGGTGATCTCGCCGGAATGTACCTTGTTGGCAAAATCAGCGATTCTCTCCTGCTGCTCTACATAGAAGCTGCGCTTATCCACACCGTCTGCCGTCACAGCATCACCGAGCTGTCCGCGTGTCATGTGATGAAGCACCAGACGCTTCTCACCGGTGTTGATCACCTCACCATTGTAAAGTGCTTCAAACTTCTCCGCAAGCTGTGCTTCCTCAGCCAGCTTTACAAGTGCTGCAAGCACCTTATCATCGACCTGCTTGGCTGCGTAGTTGTAAGAAAATCCGCCAGCCATCGGCACACTGTAATTCTTCACACGGTCAGCACCGTTCTCTCCGGACATTGCCTCGACAAGATTCACACGTTCCATTTTGGAAAGCTCCTTGAAAGAAGCAAGGGTATCCAAGTTGTTCCAGGTAACCATAATAGATTCCTCCTATCTATTCTTGCACATATTCATATTTTATTGATCGTAGTGATTATACTATTAAATGATCTCAAGTTCAAGTAAAACGGCGGAGAGCCAATCGCTCTCCGCCGTATAATGATTTATTTTGCGGCAGCCGGATTCAGCTTCTTCGTGCGGATATCCTCCTGCAACATGGCGAGGAAGTCTTCCATGGATACCGTCGTAGACTGCTGCTCTCCGTGAAGTCTGTAGCTTACCGTCCGGTCTGCCACTTCGTTCTTGCCGAGAACCAGAAGATACGGAACTTTTTCCATCTGTGCCTCTCTGATCCGATAGCCCAGCTTCTCGTTTCTCTCATCGATCTCCACACGGATTCCGTTATCCTCAAGGTATTTGTATACCTCATGAGAATATGCATTTAACTCCTCATCCTCATTCTTGACCGGAAGGATCTTTGCCTGTACCGGTGCGAGCCAGAGCGGCAGGTTGCCTTTCGTCTCCTCCAGAATGTAAGCCATGAAACGATCCAGGGAACCAAGGATTGCTCTGTGAAGAACAACCGGAGTCTTCTTCGTTCCGTCACTGTCAATGTAGGTCAAGTTGAACTTCGCCGGCAGGCAGAAATCCAGCTGGCAGGTAGAAAGTGTGTACTCGTTGCCGATTGCCGGTTTTACGTTGACATCCAGCTTCGGGCCGTAGAATGCCGCCTCGCCGATCTCCTCTGTATACTCGATGCCGATATCATTTAATACCTTTCGGAGTGCATTCTCCGCCATATCCCACATAGCGTCGTCGTCGTGATATTTCACCTTGTCCGCCGGGTCTCTTAAGGACAGTACACAGCGGTAATCGGTGATATTGAAGTCTTTGTAGGTGTCAAAAATCAGAGCCACCACGCTGGCGAACTCAGACTCAATCTGCTCCGGTGTCACGAACAGGTGCGCGTCGTTCTGGCAGAAATGTCTTCCTCTCTCAATACCCTTTAACGTACCGCTCGCCTCGAAACGGAAGTCGTGTGCGATCTCACCGATACGGATCGGCAGATCTTTGTAGGAATGCATTCTGTTTGCATAGATCATCATGTGATGCGGACAGTTCATCGGACGCAGAACGAAGGACTCTCCCTCCACCTCCATTGCCGGGAACATGTTCTCCTTATAGTGATCCCAGTGACCGGAAGTCTTGTACAGACCAACCGTGCCGACACACGGCGTCATAACGTGCAGATAGCCGAGTTTTCTCTCTTTTGCCTTGATGTAATTCTCAAGCTCCTGCCATACGGTATAGCCCTTCGGAAGGAACATCGGCAATCCGCGTCCTACCAGATCGTCTGACATGAACAGCTGCATCTCTTTGCCGATCTTTCTATGGTCGCGCTCCTTTGCCTCCTCCAAAAGCTTCAGATGTGCCTCCAGTTCCTCGGCTGTCGGGAAACATACACCGTAAATACGCTGCATTACGTGATTGTTCGCATCGCCCTTCCAGTATACGCCGGAATATTTTACCAGTTTAAAATTCTTGCAGAGCTTTGTATTGTCTACGTGCGGTCCGCGGCAGAGATCTGTAAAATCGCCCTGGTCGTAGACGGAGATCGTTCCATCCTCCAGATCGCTGATCAGATCCAGCTTGTACTCATCGTTCTTAAAAAGCTCTAATGCCTCTGCCTTTGAGATCTCACGTCTGTAGATCTTTTTGCCCTCTTTGCAGATCTTCTTCATCTCTTTTTCGATCGCCGCGATCACATCATCGTTGACTGCGTTATCGCCAAGATCGATATCATAATAAAATCCTTCCTTTACGACCGGGCCTACCCAGAACTTTGCTTCCGGGTATAAGTGCTTCACTGCCTGTGCCATCACATGCGCGCAGGAATGATTGAGTGTGTTCAGTCTCTCATCTGCTTTAAAATCTACCATTTTCTTCCTCCTTGTTCTGCGCCCGGATGCTTTTTCCGGACGAAAAAAATCCCCCATACAGACCTGTGCCTGTATGAGGGACGAATATACTGTATCCGCGGTTCCACCCTGCTTATTCCCGTAAAACCATGCCGGACTGCCGGATCCTCTCGGATCACGCATCCCGCTGTCGGGAAATCACTCGTTTGATGATAACGGAATCACCGGACCGGATTAGGGTCGCTCAGAGGTGGTCTTCCCAGGGCTTTCTTCCAAGATGCTTCCACCGTATGCATCTCTCTCTGTAGGGTGCCGCACTGGTACTCTTCTCTTCTTCGCGCTGCTTTAGATTCTATTTCAAAAAATCAGAACTGTCAAGGTGTTTGCAGCGAATTTCCGAAAACAATCTGCTTTTCCCACCCTGCATAGTGGCTTATCATCTGCTCATTGCAGCGCCGCCGCCCAGATCAGCCCGGTCAGCTCATCCGCCGCAAACAACACTTTTTGCATCTCGTGCACCGGTTCCACATCGATCGCCGTTCCTCAGCCGACCGATGCTTCCACAATCTCGTACTGCATCAGCTCGTATTTCAAACGACTTCCTTCCATAATCTCTGCCGGAAGCAGTGCCCGCGCCACAAGCTTCAGATCTTCTGACGGGATATCCGTTCTTCTTAAGTTCGCGTAATCTCCATCGATCGAGACCACTTCATAATACCATGTCTCCATTGTTCTCTCCTTTGTAACCTCTTTCTATTCCGCATCCCGCGCCGCTGTTAAAACCGCAGACCGCATTTCGGGCAGAATTCATAATCCTCCGTGGTCGTAAAACCACAATTTCTGCACTGTTTTGTAGTATTCCAGCCGTTTCCACGATTCCCCGGATGCACCGGACGCAAATATTGTGGCAGAATCTCAACATCCCCGCCGCGCGCAATCCGTTTTCCAATCTCCGCGTCCAGCTCATAGAGCGCATTGCAGCAGCTCGCCTGCACATAGTAGTGTCTGTTCCATTTTATACAGGGGATAAAGAAAAGCGAAAGTACGGTGTATGTCATGAACACCTGATATCTGCCGTAAGCTCCGCAGGCGCCGCAGGTCATCATCTGGTGAAAATCAAAATCTTTTCTGCCGTCCGTAATTCCCATAATAAAAAACATGTGTCCTCACGCTCCGTTCTCTTGCCGTTTGTTATCTGTTATTATAGACATATCTATCGATTGTTACAACGATAATCTTGCAAAACCGTCCGGATGATATACCGCGCTCATTGCGCCTGGATTTCATGTGGGTTCCACCCGGGTTCCGCTTGGATTTCGTTCGGATTTCATGCAGATTCCGCCTGGTTTCCGCTTGGATTTCGTTTGGATTTCGACAAATAGCGACATTTTTATTGACATCTTTTTTGCCCCGTCCTAAAATAGCCTTAATAAAAGGGAGTAGTTTTCATCTTCGGATGCGCCAGACGCTGCGCGCAGAAGCTGAAATAATAATCGTCATCACGCCGCAAGGCCGGTTATTATTGTAAGTAACGAGACTTTTATCACTCATTTTTGATGCGATAAAGGTCTTTTTTTATACCCATTTCTTTGTCGCAGGAAAGGAACACGTATGGAATATGTATTGTTACTCGTCGGTTTTGTACTCTTAGTCAAGGGTGCGGATTTCTTTGTGGAGGGAAGTTCTTCGCTCGCCAAAATCTTAAAGGTGCCCAGCGTCATCATCGGTCTTACGATCGTTGCCATGGGAACCAGCGCTCCGGAGGCGTCCGTCAGCATCAACGCTGCGCTTGGCGGCAGCAACGATATTGCCATCAGCAATGTCGTCGGATCGAATATATTCAACGGTCTGGTTGTGGTCGGAATCTGCGCCTTTTTGTCCGGCTTTCAGACGAACGCGGAGATCTTAAAGCGGGACATGCCCGTCAATATTCTGGTCACGCTGATTCTGTGCCTCATGTTTCTCGATGGAACGCTTGGCCGCGTCGAAGGTTTTCTTCTTCTGGCAGGAATGGTTCTCTACATCACATGCATGATCCGTTCCGCCCTGCGCAACCGTGAAGAAGGCGAGGTCTGTAAGGTATTGCCGCTTCCGAAAAGTATCCTCTTTATGGGTGGCGGACTTGCCGCTGTCATCTTCGGTGGCGATCTGGTCGTCGACAACGCCTGCATCATCGCCGCAAACTTCGGTGTCAGCCAGAATTTTATCGGATTGACCATCATCGCCATCGGCACTTCCCTGCCGGAACTCGTCACCTCGATTGTGGCAACCAGAAAAGGTGACAGCGGTCTGGCGCTCGGCAACGCGGTCGGATCGAATCTCTTCAATATCCTGTTTATCCTTGGCATGTCCGCTGCCATCTCGCCGCTTCACGTACTCGGCGAATCAGTGATCGACTGCGTCCTGCTGCTCTGCAGCGGTATCCTGCTGTTTGTTTTCGCGAGAACCAAACGGTCCATGAGCCGTGCGGAGGGCGCCGTCTGCGTGTTATTATACGTCGCCTACACGGCATATCTCTTTGTAAGATAACCTCTTACACAAAGGAACTGTCGCAATAGGCATATCGCTCTTTGCTTTGATAAGTAATATTATGAGAAACGCACTTGGGAATTTCATGTGGAAATGCAGATGGAATATTCGTTGGAGAAAAATGTGAACATTTCTTCCAGCTGAATGTTTGCATCGGATTCCGTGTCTCTTCCACGTTTGAACACTCCCGGAGTGTGTCCGACAAATCAGAGACAATGGGCGAACTTTCTAGTGGCGGCTAATGCCGCTGCTTCATAGACATTATAAAATCGCGCGAACCGAAACTCATTGCCATCTGCTATTGAAGATAAGGCAGATGGCAACTCAGACATCGGCTTCGCGCGATTATGTTTTATTCAGCAGCGGCAAAAGCGCCACACGAAAGTTCTTAAATTGTCTCATGATTTGCGGACACAGTCCGTGGAGTGCTCCAAACTTGGAAAGACACGGATCATCAAGGATGCAAACATTCGGCTGGTTAGAAATGCCACATTTTTTGAACCGAATATCCATCCGCATTTCCATCTGAAATCCCACGGTGTGGTCTTTTGATAATATTACTTATCAAAGCAAAGAAGTTCTATGCTTATTGCGGCAATTCCACAGGTCTATCCTTAGACTAATCCCATGAGGCTAGGAACTCCGAGGGAGAGTCCCGGTACAAAGGTTACCAGAAGAAGCATCACGATCAGTACCAGGAAGTATGGAATAAGCTTCGGAGTTACTTCCTCAATCGATACATGTCCGATACCGCATCCGACAAAAAGTACGGAGCCTACCGGCGGTGTGATATTTCCAAGGCACATATTGAAAATTAACATTACACCAAACTGGATGTCGCTCATGCCAAAGCTCTGTGCAATCGGCAGGAAGATCGGTGTAAAAATCAGGATTGCCGGTGTGATGTCCATGAACATACCGATGATCAGCAGAATAACGTTCATCAGAATGAAGATGACATATTTGTTTGTGGATACCGAGAGCAACGCGCTGCTGATTGCTGCCGGGATTCCGGAATAAGCCATCACGAATGACATCGCGGAAGAAGCAGAAATCAAAAACAGGATGATTCCGGAAGTCTTGGCAGAGTTCAGGAGAATCTCCATAAATCCCTTGAAATCGATACTCTTGTAGATGATTGACAGGATGAGGCAGTAAAGAACTGCAATACCTGCACCTTCCGTCGCCGTAAAGATACCGGATACGATACCGCCGATAACGATAATGATGAGCAGCAGGGACGGAATGGCATCCCAGATCGTCTTTGCAACACTGATGGATTTGTCACGGCCGGTCGCCTTGATACCCATTTTTTTCGCATAGATGAATGCAACCACCATACAGCCGAGTCCCATGAGGATACCCGGAACATATCCAGCCATGAACAGCGTGGAAATGGATACGCCGCCGGCTACGGTAGAGTAAACGATGAATGCAGAGGTCGGAGGAATCAGAAGTCCGGTCGGTGCGGAAGCAATATTGGCTGCCGCCGAGTAAGCCGGATCATACTCCTGCTCTTTCTCAATCGGGCTGATACATCCACCCATTGCAGATGCAGCCGCTACGGAAGAACCGGAGAGCGCTCCAAAGAGCATGTTTCCAAGAATATTGGCCTGTGCCAGGTTTCCCGGAAGTTTTCCCACGAAAAGCTGTGCAAAATTGACAAGCCTCTTTGCGATACCGCCATTGTTCATGATGTTACCGGCAAGGATGAACAGCGGAACCGCCAGCAGGGAAAAACTTTCGATACCGGAATTCATCTTCTGCATGGTAATAAACGTAATCTGATCCCAGGAAAGGGTAGACATTGCGGTTACGATGGAAGATACAATAATACTTACAGAAATCGGAACACCCATGAACAGCAGTACGCCGAAAACGACAAACAAAATGATAGTTGTTAGTACGATATTCATTTTTTCCCTCCTTATTCTTCTACTTTGTTTCCGGTAATGTCTTCGTAGAGATTAATAATCTGTGCGATGATGATAAAGATGCCGGAAATCGGTGCGATGGAATATACCAGCGTTCTCGGAACTCCCAGAAGTGCGGAGAATTCCGCCCTTGCAGACACTGCCAGCTTATAACCGCCAATCGTGATTACAAAGATTGCAAGGAGTAGAATCAGCGCATCAATGAAGATAACCAGAATCTGATGCGGTCTTCCGGTCAGTTTATCTCTTACCAGGGTCAGTGCCATATGCTCTCTGGTGGAAAATGCATAGGCCGCGCCGATAAAGCCGGTCCAGATCAGCGAGTACTTTACCAGTTCCTCGGTAAATGCCGCCGGGCTGTTGAGGACGTATCTGGTAAATACCTGCCACAATACCAGGAAGGTCATGAACGTCAGAAGGACTGCGCAGCAAGCCGCGAGAACTTTGTTCATATATTTCTTAATCGTGCCTAAGGTCTTAGCCATTTTTTACTCCTCCTCTTCTCTGATTCCATCAATTCTATCCAGCAAATCCGCAACTCCCGGATATTCTTCACGGTATTCATCGATCATTCCCGCCGTCGCTTCACGGAAAGCTTCCTTATCTACATCGTAGACAAATTCCACACCCATATCTTCCGCTTCCGTAATTGCTTCATCCACAGCCTGATCCCATGCTTCCTTGTGCCATTCGGTCGCATCATGCGCACATTGCAGGATGATTTCCTGATCCTCCGGAGCAATATTGTTCCATACTTTTGCTGACATAACCATCACGTCAGGAATCATCGCGTGCTGGTCAACAGAGTACACCTTGCAGACCTCGCCGTGCTTACCTGTGGTCAATGCCGTCTCGTTGTTCTCGGTACCATCGATAATGCCGGTGGAAAGAGCCGTATAAACATCACCATAGGACATTGCCACCGGAGTTCCGCCAAGCGCCGTCAACATATCCGTCTGCGACTTCATATCCTGTACACGGATTTTTAATCCCTTTAAATCTTCCGGTACACGGATTGCCCTGTCCTTGGTATAGAAGGAACGGGCGCCGGATGTGAAGTAGGTGATCGTCACAAATCCGTCTTCCTCGGAAGAAAGGAAGAAATCCTGCATGTCCTCCGAATCCATAATGTCGTAGAAGTCTTCGGTATCATTGAAAATGTACGGAAGGCCGAACGTATTGTAGGCTTCGTTGTAGGTGGCAAGACCCGGTGCGGAAACCTTGGTCATTGCGATTACGCCTGCCTACAGCTGCTCTAAGTTCTCTGTCTCAGAACCAAGCTGTCCGTTCGGGAAAATGTTGATAATGATGCGTCCGTCGGTCTTCTCTTTTACCTCATCCGCAAACTGCGTCATGGCAATATGTACGGTGTGTGTCTCGGAAAGACCGTGTGCCAGGGTCAATACCATCGGATTCTCTGCCGTTGCCTCTGCACTGCTGGAAACTCCGGAGTTTGCGCCACAGCCGCCTGCCGCAATTACAGTCGGCAGAACGAGCGCTGCCGCCAAAATGAGGGCGATGTTCTTTTTCATTGCTTTTGTTCTCCTTTTCCTTTTTTATTTTTTTAATTTAAATTACATTCCAATCATGTCGAATACCTCAAAGGAAATCATCACCTGATGATCCTTCTTCGGATTCGGGTACTTCACCTGTACCGACTTTAAGCTCTGGCTGTAATACCAGCCGGTCTGCGCCTCTTCAAATTTGCGTCTGTGAAGAAAATGCGGAACTTCCACACCGTCAATCTGAACATAGAACGGCGCTTTTTCCCTGTGTACCACATCCAGATACATCGTGTCCACGGTATTCTCATAATTTCCTTCATAAGTGAAGTCCACACAGGTTCTGACTCCTGCCGTCACTTTAATATTGGTCTTAAGATATGCCCCGTTCTGGTACTCATTGGTCTTTCCGTCATCGTCATATACGGTAAATTCAGAATCTACGTCCGGCGCCATAAGAATATGAAGTCCGGTTACCGTCTCATGCATCAGGTTGTAGATCTGATTCTCCGCCATCGGAATAATCGCACCGCTCTTGATGTAAAGCGGGATGGAACTGATATCGACCGGCACCTCGATCGTCTGTCCCGGCGCATACTCTTCTCTGGTATAAAAATCATAGAAGCGGACGTTCTCATCCCCCGTCTGCGGCAGGTAAACGCTTCTGGTCTCCACCCCTTTTTCCACAACATTAGCAACCAGGAGTGAATCGCCCCACATAAAATCCACGCCTTCATTGTAGGTCTTCGGGTCATTCTGAAATGCCATAAACATCGGCTCCATAATCGGAAGACCGGTCTCATGCGCTCTGCTCTCCAGAGAATACAGATACGGGATCATGCGATAGCGGAACTTGATTGCGTCCCGGATATACTGCTTCTTGTCCGTGTACATCCACGGTTCCGTTACCGTATTGTCCGTGTTGGTCGAGTGGATGGAAAATCTCGGCATAAAGATACCGTTCTGCACCCAGCGGACGAAAAGTTCCGGTTCCGGAGAAACACCGTAGAAACCTCCGACATCGCAGCCGTGGTTTGCGACTCCAGAGAGTCCCATTCCCAGAATGGTTGCGATATTGTATTTTAACGTATCCCAGCAGGTCAGGTTATCGCCTGCCCACACCTGCGCGTAACGCTGGATTCCGGCATGTCCGGACCGGCACACGGAGAACGGGCGAACCGATGGATTGTACTCCGTCACCGCTTCATTGGACAGCTGGCACATGAGGTTGCTCATAACCGGCTTCATCGTACCTATCGTGCTGCCTTTTCCCTCAAAATATACTCTGGCGTCCTTGTCTACCATGGAATCGTATTCACAGTTATCGTTCCATACAGACTCGCAGCCATACTGGATCAGCCCCTGCTTCAGATACTCCTTCCAGTTCTTGCGGTTCTCTTCTTTGGTAAAGTCGACGAAAATTCCGGTTCCGCCCCACCAGGTACCGATTCCCGGCTCATCCGTTGTGCTGTCGAGGACGAACATCTTCTTTTCTTTCATCTCCTCCAAAAGCGGATGAACGAGAAGCATTCCCGGCTTTACATTCGGGGAGACAACGATGCCCGCCTGCTTCATCTTTGCGAACCAGTCCGCCGGATCCTTGAATCTTTTATAATTCCAGGTAAAGCTGCATCTCTTGATGCCTTGCTCTGTCTCGACGGCACAGTATCCGGAAGAAAGCTGGAAACCATCCACCGGAATGCCCTCTTCCTTGGTGGTGTCAATGAATTCCAGAATTGCATCGTCACAGTTTTCCGGCAGTTCCGGATAGTACATTGACGATCCCAGATATCCGAATGCAGACTTCGGAAGAAGTACGGACTTTCCTGTCAGATCGGTGTAGCGCTCAATGACCTCCCCGATCGACGGTCCCGCGATCAGAAATAAATCCACATCGCCTGCATCCGCACGGAAGGAAGAATAACGGTGCCAGTAATTCCGCTTCTCGCGTCCCATATTGAAGTCACATTCTGCCGTGCTGTGATAAAAATATCCGACGGCTTTTTTCGTGCCGCGCTGCAGCTTAATGTAGAACGGAATATGCTTGTACAGAGAATCGGTCTCCTTCGCATTGTATCCCATCGCATCTCCGGGAGCCATGTTCATATATTTCTCTGCTTTATTGATCTCGCCGCCTTTTTCACCAAATCCGTAAAAATAATCGTCATCCTCGATCTGGCTGGTATGAATGCGGCGCCTGTTAGAATCCTCACGGTACGCAAGCTCCGGAATATCCGCATGAAGCATGGTTCCTTCTGCATCATAGACACAGATGCGGAACGGATCTTTTTCCACTTCCACACGGAGCTTTTTTCCGGTAATCACTGCCCTGGTCTCACCATCCACCAGTGTAGATTCCGCCACGGGAATCCGCTTCCGGTAATCCTTCATCAGTTCATCTGTGCGGGATTCCCACGCGGTTGTTACCAGACTGTAGGACGCTTCATCCCAGTCTCCGTCAAAGCCCGCCCGGATACGGATGATATCATCCGTAAGGAACCATACACGAATCTCCACTGCATCTGCAGCAATCGAATAATAATGATTCTGTGCTGTGACAGCACCTGCTTTGTAACATACTTTCACGAGTTTTCCTCCTTTGGTTTTGTAACTCTTTTTCTTATTGTCTATATCCGGTTCATTCAGATCTGTTTTCCTTCTGTCATCATCTTACAAAAACTCAGGTTCAATAACTATACAGACTTTGTTCAAAATCGCACTTTTTTTTACATATCTTGCACTTGTTGCGTTTTTGCTTTATAATTTCCATAGAAACAGAGTTTTTTATTTTCTATGAGGTGCCTTATGATTGATGTTGCACAGACAAGTATGGCAGCCGGTGCAGCCTGCGCCATCGCCCAGGTAACTGGCGTCAATGACAATATGTCACAGTCTCACTATCACGATTATTTTGAGCTGTATTTTCTCGACAGCGGGGAGCGCTATCATCTGATGGATGACAAGCTCTTCAAGCTTCAGGCCGGGGACTGTATTCTCTTCCCTCCACAGACGATGCACCGTTCCTACGGTGACCAGGATATGGCATTTTCGCGGGTGGTGCTGTATTTCCGCCCGAAAACGATCACCTCGGCGGATCTTCTTCATAAGCTTCTCCACTCGCAGGTGGTTTACCGTCCTGACAGTCAGGAGCTTCACCAGCTGCGGCGCATCATCTATGCCATGGAAGAGGAGCAGCATTCGCATCTGGACTGCCACGACGAATGTATGCAGTCTCTTTTGAACCTGATTATGGTGCAGCTTCTGCGCATGAATCAGGAGAGCACCGGCATCCTCCGCGAGACCCGGGTTACCAAAGTGATTCAGTATATCCATAACCATTACGCAGAAGATATCACACTCAAAGACCTCTCCGAGCGTTTTTATGTCAGCGAATATTACCTCTGCCGGGAATTCAAGAAAAGTACCAAGCGCACGATCGTGGAGTATATCAAGCAGACCCGCATCATGAACGCCAAGCGGCTCTTCATGGAAACGGACCGGAATGTCACCGAAGTCGCCAGAGAAACCGGGTTTTCCAATCTGACACATTTTAACCGGGTCTTCCGGGAAGTCGCGGATGTTACACCGTCCGAGTACCGGAAACACTGTCAGGAGCTGCACCGCTGACGCGTCGCCAAGCAGGGGGCTTGTTTTCCCTCTTATTTTTCATAAATATACGAAAACGGGGCGGCAGAGAAACATTTCCCTGCCGCCCCGTTTTTATAATGTGATATCTTTGTTTGCCAACCTTCTGTTCTCAGAATATTGGCTTATCAGTTCATAATATAGTGCACTCTGCTCTCCTCATACCGGTCTTCCTGCGCTCTCTCCTCTGCCGGGTAACCGCAGGGAACCAGCGCGAACGCATGAAGATCCTCGGGAATATCCAACACTTCCCGCACCGCTTTCATTCTACCTTCATCCGGCGATATTCCCATCCAGACCGCGCCAAGTCCAAGCTCGTCCGCCTCCAGCAGAAGATTCTCCACCGCCGCGCTCATATCGATATTAAAATATTCCGGCGCAATCCCCTTAGACCGGAAGCACGGCACAAACACAACCGGCGCGTCCCTCGCACATTTTGCATAGGGCGAAGCCTCTGACAGCCGCCCGATCACCGCCTTGTCCTTCACCACATAAAATTCCCACGGCTGCTGATTGCACGCGGACGGAGCCGCCATCGCCGCTTTTAACATCAGCTCGATTTTCTCCTGCTCCACGTCCCTGTTCTGATATTTTCTAACGCTGATTCTGTGAAAAATACTGTTCATCCCGTATCTCTGTCCTCTCTGCATGTTCCGCCGGCGTTCTTCCCTTACTTTCTGCCATGCACGGCTGTCCCCGCCGCGCTCTGCCTTATGTCCGGTACTCCATGTTCCGGCTGTCCATACTTTTACTTCTTATCTGTAATCTTCCGACACTTCCATGTACTCCCGGCTACGATACTCCTCGTTTAGTTCCCGCAATTCCTTTTCGCCATATCAATACTCCTTTCCGATCTCACCCTCAATGCCATACATTTTCTTAAACCGTTCCAGATCCGCCGGACCCTTAATCAGCATCACTTCCTCGATCTTGCCCGTATGAAGATCCTTAAAACCGGCAATCTGCTCGCCGTTGCAGATGCTCGCCTTAATCACCGGCTTTTTGCGGGATTTATCATAAGTCTGTGCGGGAATTTTTTTCTTAAACAGTTTCGTTGTGGTCACCTTCTTTCAAATGCGGGCTGATCCTGAGTAGTTTATCCCCTACTCAAATAGCTTTGGTAAATCGTTGGTAAAAATCTACTGTAACATCCCCAAAACACTGTAAAATCAAGTATTTTTAATCAAGGTTAGTATGTTGCTCTGTGCCTCTGCATCTGTCCAGCTATTTTCTTTCTACTCTTTCCAGATCAATCCCGCAGACAGGTTTCTGAACTAACCAGCTACTGATTTTTTACATTTTC